>Ga0268264_10000083_pt1 | contig 245366 bp, 231 predicted proteins | sample KBSSwiS32_FD_190357 | JGI IMG/M metagenome (GOLD analysis project Ga0268264, IMG submission 190357) | Switchgrass rhizosphere microbial communities from Kellogg Biological Station, Michigan, USA - KBS Switchgrass S3-2 (SPAdes) (version 2) | ecosystem: Host-associated > Plants > Roots >...
GCCCCTTCGGGGTTGTGTCTGGAAGCCCGCTGGGGGCGTCGGAACGCTTGCGCGGGAGCTCCCAGCCCGTGCTGCGCGTTCCTCCTACCCAGCGAGCTTCCAGACACAATCACGGCGTTTCCATCTAACCGAAACAGGCTCTAATAATCCTGTTGCCGCGTCAGTCCTGATCGGGGCCGAGATCGGGATCGAGATCTCGCGGCCGGACGAAATAGGACAGGACTCCGCTGTTTTCGCGGACGTCTTCCCAGCGATCGACGGGAAAGCTGATCTCCACGATGCTGGCCGTTGGAAATTTCTCTTCGACCTGCTCGCGCGTGTCATCGTCGGGATTATCGGGCACAAGCATCAGGATCAGATCTTCAAGGCCCGGATTATGCCCTGCCAGGAGCAGGCTGTCATAGGCATCGTCGCTCTCCTGAACGACATCCAGCAGCGATACGGCGGACGCCAGGTAGATGCGCTTGTCCCAGGCCGGCGGCTGCATCTCGCCGGCGCCTTCGGCGAGATGTTCGAGCGTTTCGATGACCCGGACCGCAGGCGATGCGACGACGTGATCGAATTCCAGATTCCTAGCGCGGAAATATTCGCCGATACGATGCGCGGCGCGCTTGCCCTTGGCGTTGAGCGGTCGATCGAAATCGCGTGCGACCGGATCATCCCAACCCGATTTGGCATGGCGCAGCAAGGTCAGCTTCTTCATCAATTCGCCCGCCTCCCACTAAGACCGATCAATTGATGCCCGAAAGATGCGACAGATGGAAGGCGGGTGACGCCGGATTGCGCGTTGCGGCAACACGGGCGACAGCTTCGTCGAGCGTGACACGAAGCGTGGCGACGCCATCGGGGAAGGCGTCGAGCAGGCGCGAGGGCGTGGCGGCCCCCAGCAGCACGAAATGGCCGCGATCGCCGGCCGACCGGATCAGGCGCCCGAACGCCTGACGCAGCCGGGCACGCACGAGGCGATCGTCATAGGCGTTGCCGCCGCCGGCCGCCCGCCGGGCGCCGTGCAACACGGTGGGCCGGGGCCAGGGAATGCCTTCCATCACCACCAAGCGCAGCGATTCGCCGGGCACATCGACGCCATCGCGCAGCGCGTCGGTTCCCAGCAGCGAAGCGAGCGGGTCATCCCGAAAAATATCGACGAGCGTGCCGGTGTCGATCGGATCGACATGCTGCGCGTAGAGCGGCAATCCGTCGCGCGCGAGGCGATCGGCGATGCGGGCATGAACGGCACGCAACCGCGATATGGCCGTGAACAGCCCGAGCGTCCCGCCGCCGGCGGCCTGGATCAGCCGATGATAGGCCTGGCCGAGTTGCGCAACATCGCCGCGCTTGAGATCCGAGACGATCAGGACCTCGCTATGCGCGGCATAATCGAACGGGCTCGGTATCGATATCTGGCGCGGGCGCATATCGAGATGGGTCGCGCCCGATCGTTGTTCGGCGATCGTCCAGTCGGCGCCGTCCTTGAGCGTGGCGGACGTCACCAGCACGCCGTGCGCGGGCTTGAGCACGGTTTCGGCAAGCGGGCGCGCGGGATCGAGCCAGTGGCGATGGAGGCCGATATCATATTCGCGGCCTTCGCCCCGATCGACCGCAAGCCAGTCGACGAAATCCTCGTTGATGGGGCCGCCGAGTCTCGCGAGCATCGCGACCCACGCCGAGACGAGCTGACCACGCTGGGTGAGGCCGGCGATCGCGCCTTCGATCCGCGCGCGGGCCTGGCCATCGAGCCAGTCCGGCGCGTCGTTCATTATCGCCACCAGCCGCTGGCGCAGCCGCGCCATCGGCCGCATCAGCTTTTCGAGCGCCTCGATCGCCGGCTGTGCGGTGTCGATCAGTTCGGGATCGGGCACACCGACATCGGTTTCGAGGCCATAGCCGGCATCCTGCGCGCTGGCGCGGGCATAGACCGTCGCGCGAATCGCGGCGAGGAGGCGTTCGACCGGGCCCAGCGGCAGATTTTCACCGAGCCTGCCGAGCCAGCCATCGGCGGGAAACTGCGTCGCAGCCGCAACGGCCGCCTCGATGGCGAGCGCGCCTTCGTCATCATAGCTCGCGATATCGGACAGCCGTGCTGCCAGACCGCGCCTTCGCCCACGCGATCTGGATTCGGGGCCGACGATCCAGCGGCGCAGCTCGATTGTCTCCTGACCGGTCAGCGCGGCGGCAAAGGTAGAGTCGGCAGCGTCGAACAGGTGATGGCCTTCGTCGAAGATGATCCGGCCGAGCGGGTTGCCTTCGTCGGCGCGGCGCTGGGCAAGGATCATCACCAGCGCATGATTGGCGACGACGATGTCGGCATGTTCGGAGGCGCGCGCGGCGCGCTCGATGAAGCATTTCCGGTAATGCGGGCAGCCGGCGTAGACACACTCGCCGCGCCGGTCGGTCAGGGCGGCCGAGCCGGTCTTGCGGAACAGCGTCGGCAGCCAGCCGGGCATATCGCCGCCGACCATATCGCCGTCACGGCTGTACATCGCCCAGCGCGCGACCAGCTGCGCGAGGATGGCGGCGCGGTTCTGGAAACCGCCCTGCAGCGCGTCCTCCAGATTGAGCAGGCAGAGATAATTTTCGCGGCCCTTGCGGACGACGACCTTCTGCCGCCGTATGGCGGGATCGGGGAAGAGGCGGATGGTTTCCTTGTCGAGCTGTCGCTGGAGCGCCTTGGTGTAGGTGGAAATCCATACCGCGCCGCCCGCACGCTCCGCCCAGAGCGATGCGGGTGCAAGATAGCCCAAGGTCTTGCCGATGCCTGTGCCGGCTTCGGCCAGCACGATGTTGGGCCGCCCTTCGCCAGGACGCGGATCGAAAGTGCGCGCGCCGGATGTGGCATAGTCGCGCTGGCCCTGCCGGGTCTCCGCGCCATCGCCGACGAGCGAGGCGAGGCGGCCGAGCGTTTCTTCCTCGGTCAGAATGACGTTGGCGGGCTGCGGCCGCGCCGCTGCCTCATCCCATTCGGGCAGGCGCGCGAAGAGGCCGCGTTCGGGCTTTGCGGGCTGGCGCAGAACCTGACCTACCGCCTGGCTCCACGGCCAGCGCAGCCGGGCGAGCGATTGCGCGCTGTTCCACGCGCCCTTGCGCTCGGCCCAGTCCTCGGTGCGGGTCATGCGATCGAGCAGGGCCTGCGCTGCGGCGATCAGAAAGAGCGGCGCGCGGGCATTGTCGGCCGGCGGCGTGACGCCGAGCGCGCGGGCAAGTCCCGCCGGGGTGGGGACCGCGAAGCGCGCGGGGTGAACGAAGGCGAAGAGTTCGAGCAGGTCGAGGCCGAAAAATTCGGGGACGCCAAGGCGCGCCGCCGTGATGGTGGCGTTGAGGACGATCATCGGCGTTTCGGCGGCGCGCGCGGTTGCTTCGCCGCGTCCGATGCCGCGTACCTCACCATCGGGTGACGCGATCCAGATGCCGCCATGGGTCGCGTGGAGCGCGGGATAGGGCAGGGTGATCGGCATCCGGCTCCGAATGTAGGAGATCGAGAACGATTAAGGAACGGTCGCGCGGTGGGAGGGCAACAAAAAGCCCCTCTCCTTTAGGGGAGGGGTCGGGGGGTGGGGCTTCTCCGCGAACGTGCCGCCAGATCAGACGCCCCACCCCAACCCCTCCCCTAAAGGAGAGGGGCTAAGAAGAAGTCATGCGGTTGGCTTGGCGGGAGGTAGCCGCTACAGGGCTCCGATCATGTCGGAAAGCCTTACCACCGCTGCATTGCGCGACGCCGCCCTCATCTCCAAGGCCTGGCCCTATGAGGAGGCGCGCAAGCTGCTCAAGCGCTACGAGAAAGGTGCGCCCGCCAAGGGGCATGTGCTGTTCGAGACAGGCTATGGGCCGTCGGGGCTGCCGCACATCGGCACCTTCAACGAGGTGCTGCGCACGACGATGGTGCGGCGCGCCTATGAAGAGATGTCGGATATCCCGACGCGCCTGATCGCGTTCAGCGACGATATGGACGGCTTGCGCAAGGTCCCCGACAATGTGCCCAATCAGTCGATGCTGACCGAGCATCTCGGCAAGCCGCTGACGCGCATCCCCGATCCGTTCGGAAAGTTCGAAAGCTTTGCGCACCACAACAACGCGATGCTGCGGGAATTCCTCGATCGCTTCGGCTTCGAATATGAATTCGCGTCGTCGACCGAATATTATCAGGGCGGCCGCTTCGACGAGGCGCTCAAGAATATCCTGCGCCATTATGACGGCATAATGGGCGTGATGCTGCCGACGCTTCGCAAGGAGCGGCAGGCGACCTATTCGCCGGTGTTGCCGGTGAGCCCGAAGAGCGGGATCGTGTTGCAGGTGCCGGTGACTGTCGTCGATGCCGATGCCGGGCTGATCAGCTTCGAGGATGAAGGCGAGACGATCACCCAGTCGGCGCTCGGCGGCCTTGCCAAGCTGCAGTGGAAGGTCGACTGGGCGATGCGCTGGGTCGCGCTCGATGTCGATTATGAGATGTCGGGCAAGGATCTGATCGATTCGGTCACGCAGAGCTCGAAGATCGCGCGGGTTCTTGGCGCGCGGCCCCCCGAAGTCTTCACCTATGAGATGTTCCTCGACGAGAAAGGCGAGAAGATCTCGAAGTCGAAGGGCAATGGCCTCAGCCTCGATCAGTGGCTGACCTATGGCCCCGAGGAGAGCCTGGCCTTTTACGCCTATCGCGAGCCGAAGAAGGCCAAGCAGCTGCACATGGGCGTGATCCCGCGTGCGGTCGACGAATATTGGCAGTTCCGCGGAAATTATGCCGCGCAGCCGATCGAGCAGAAGCTCGGTAATCCGGTGCACCATGTCCACAGCGGCAAGCTGCCGCACGGCGAGTTGCCGGTGACGTTCGGGCTACTGCTCAACCTCGTCGGCGTGATGGGCGAGGCGTCGAAGGCGCAGGTGTGGGGCTATCTCGGCAATTATGTGCCCGATGCCGACGCCGCGAAATATCCCGAGCTCGATCGGCTGATCGATCATGCGCTCGCCTATCATCGCGATTTCGTTGCGCCGACGCTCGAGCGGCGCAAGCCGGAGCCGAACGAGGCGGCAGCGCTACGGGCGCTCGACGCGACCCTGGCGGCTCTGCCGGCCGATGCTTCGGCAGAGGATATCCAGAACGAGGTCTATGCGATCGGCAAGGACGAGAGCTACGGCTTCGCGTCGCTGCGCGACTGGTTCAAGGCGCTGTACGAGACCTTGCTGGGCGCGGAGCAGGGCCCGCGCATGGGCAGTTTCATCGCGCTCTACGGCATCGGCAACAGCCGGAAACTGATCGCCGAAGCGCTCGCCTGAGATTCTTTCGGTGACGCCGAAACTCTCAGGGCGGGAAAGCGTTTCGCGTCCGGTCCATCCCCCTTTCCGGACTGGCAACGGCGCCTGGCGCCTTGTCGACCGCGTCGCAGCATATCATGCGGCGCGGTCACCGGGGATAGCCGCCTCTGCAACGCTGGGTTAGACTGCCGGCTCGATCAGAGGAGACGCGTTTGCGCACGGCCGGGCTTGCATATCTGGTGGCATTTGCGACCGCGGCGGCGACGCCTGCGATGGCTTGGGCCGCCGCGCCGGTTGAGCTGACCTGCCCCGTCGGCGGCGAGGGCTTCAGCTTTACCCCCACCGCGTCTTCCCTGAAATTCGGAGAAAGGCCGGATGGCAAGCCGCTCGGGCCAGCCCTCTTGTCACCGGAGCTGCCGGTTTGCCCCGGCAATCAGCTCGTCATGTTTCAGAGCGATTTTTCGGCGGACGACAAGGCTGCGCTCGAAAAGCTGATCGTCGATCCGGGATATAGGGCGCTGCCTGCGGGTGCGAGCTATTATCGCGCGGCATGGCTCATGCGCAGGCTCAATCGTGATCCACAGGAAATCGCGGCGATGATCCTGCAGGCGAGCTGGCAGGCCGATGCCGATCCTGCGGCCAAGCGGCGTTACCAGGCCGAATATGCGACGCTCATCGAGCCGCTGGTCAGCGGCAAGGATGACGATCTGTCGATGGCGCTCGCCGGCCGCGCTGCCAATGCCCGGCGGGAGCTGGGGCAGTTCGAGGCCGCGGGTGCGCTGCTGGATGCGCTGCCGCTGGCGTCGCTCACCATACTCATCCCCGTCGAGCAGCGTGATGGCGATGTCGTGACCAATCAGGCCGAGATCGATGGCGCGCGGCAGAAGCGTGCGCTGTTCAGCTATCTGGCCGGGATCAAGGATCTGGTCGCGGGGCGAAATGCGCAGTCCGAGCCAGTGGCGATGCTGTCTGCGGAAATTGCGGCGGAGCGTTGCAGGGATGGTGCGACGTTGAGCGATGACGACCGGGCGGCTTGCGCGGCGCGGCCGGCGGCAGGAACGCCGCCTACGCAACCGTCACCCTGAACTTGTTTCAGGATACACTCGTCCGCAGGGGCATGGCCGCGGTTCTTGCAACGACCTCTTCGCGCTTCCAGACCGTCCCCTCGTCTCGCGGTGGATGCTGAAATAAATTCAGCATGACGGGGATTTTTGACAGCTATTTCTGCGCGTTCATCCAGGCGTCGAGCTTGGCTTCGAGGACCGTCATCGGCAGCGAGCCCGTATCGAGCACCTGCGCATGGAAGGCGCGGGGGTCGAACCTGGCGCCGAGCAGCGCTTTCGCCTTCGCTTTTTCCTTGAGGATGGTCAGCGCGCCGATCTTGTAGGCGAGCGCCTGACCCGGGATCGCGATGTAGCGCTCGACCTCGGCGGTGGCGTCGGTCTTGCCGATGTTCGAGTGGCTTAGCATATAATCGATCGCCTGATCGCGGCTCCAGCCCTTGGCGTGGATGCCGGTATCGACGACGAGCCGCATCGCCCGCAGCATCTCATCGGAAAGGCCGCCGAAGCGCTGATAGGGGTCGGTTTCCATGCCGAGATCCTTCCACAGGGTTTCGGCATAGAGCGCCCAGCCTTCGACGAAAGCGGTGTTGCCGCCGAAGCGCATGAAGGCGGGGAGCGCGGTGTTTTCCTGTGCAAGGCTGATCTGAAAATGATGTCCCGGTACGGCTTCGTGGAGGTAGAGCGTCTCCATCCCCGGTGTCGTGCGCGAGGGGAGATCATAAGTGTTGTAATAGAATGTGCCGGGCCGTGATCCATCGGGCGTGCCCTGCTGATAGCTGCCGCCGGCCTGGGTCTTCTCGCGATAGGGCTCGACCGCCTTGATCTCGAGCGGGCTTTTGGGGACGAGCGCGAACTGCTCGGGGATGCGCTGATCGACCTTCTTGCCGATCGCGAAATAGGCGTCGCGCAGCCATTCCTTGCTCGGCGGCTGGAATTTCGGATCGTCGCGCAGATAGACGAAGAACTCGGCCAGCGTGCCCTTGTAGCCGACCTGCGTCCTGATCTTCTCCATCTCGGCGGTGATCCGCGCCACTTCGCTCAGGCCGAGCTGGTGGACCTCCTCGGCCTTGAGCGGGAGGGTCGTGTTCGATTCGATCAGATAGGCGTAGAGTCGGTCGCCGCCCTTCATGCCGACCAGTCCGACGCTGTCACGCGCGACCGGGAGATATTCGGTCTTCATGAAATCGCGGAAGCGCGTGTAGGCCGGGATGATCCCGTCTTTGATGATCGCGGCATATTCCGCCTTGAGCCGCGCCTGATCGGCGGCAGGGATGTCGGCGGGAAATTTCGCGACCGGGCCGTAGAAGGTCGAGCTTTCCACACCTTGCGCGATCTGCAGGTTGAGCTGGTCGATCATATTGTTGACGACCAGCTTGGGCTCGACGACGCCCGATTTCATGCCCTCGCGGAAACGACCGATCCAGGCGTCGATCATCACGATATATTCGCGGTGGCGCCGGAGATTATTCTCATAGTCGGCGACCGTCTTGAACGGTGCCGCGCCTTCGCCCGATGCGAAGCCGGGGTAGAAGGTGTGGAAGCCCGAGAAATGATCGACGGGCTGCACCGCCGTCAATGACAGCAGATCCGGCTTGAAAGCCTTGAGCCCCAGCTCGGTCTGCCATTTGAAGACGTCATAGGCTATCCTGTCGGTGTCGTTGAGCTTGCTGCGATCGATCTTCGCCAACGCCGCCAGATCGGCCTCGCCGGCGGCGCGCTCGCCCGCAAAATACGCATCGGACACATAATCGCCGAGATGGGCGGCGTAGCGCATGTCGCCACGGAAAATTCCGCTGATCGGGTTGCGCTTCAGCGAAGCTTCATCGCTGTCCTGAAAAATCTGAAGCAACGCCTTGTCCTCCGGGCTTTGCGAGGTGGCGGCTGCAGGTGCTGTAGCGGCGGGGGCGACGGCAAAGGCGGCCATGGCGGTTGCGATCAGCAGGAACGAACGATGCGGCATGAAGATATCCCGAGCAAGGCGAGGCCCGTGCTATGCCGCCAATACAGCCAAGGCAAGCGGCCCCGGCATCGAAGGATGCCGGGGCCGCCCATATCGGTCGCTTACCAGAAGAAGCCGCGATTGACCTGGGCGACGCGGCCGGTGCGGATGTTCACCAGGACGACGTCATTTCCGTAGCGAATCCACTGATGATAGGCGACGGGGCGGGGCAGGCGATAGCGCGCATAGTCGCTGACCACATAGCGCGAACCATAGTAGCGCGGCGCGAAGCGGTATCCGATGGCGACCGGGCGATAGACATACCCGCGCGGGCCGACATAGCGATCGCCGCGGTAAACGTCGCGATGGGTGCGGCGATAATCCCGCCAATCCTCACGACGCTCGCGCTGGGCATCGCGTAATTCGGCACGCTCTTCGCGAATATCGCGACGCGATCCGTACATCTGGGCGTCACGGAGTTCGCGCCGCTCTTCGCGGACCTGACGGTTGTCATGGCGGATTTCGCCGGCGGACTGGGCGCTCGCGATCGAGGGAATCGCTGCTGCGGCCATAAGGGCCATGATGATGGGTGTACGCATGATGATACTCCTTTCACTCTTCGAAACTCGGTTGTGACGAGCCTAATGCCGGGGCTCCCTCACAAGGTCCTGATTCGCACGGACGGCCTGAACCCCGTGGGAATGGCATGGTCAGCGAACTGAAAGGTTTGAGCCCGTTGTGTTCTTCCTGTTCCTGCCTCCGCAGGGACAGGAAAAAGTTGCAGGAGGACTTGGGTCAATCGCGATCGATATGGAAAGACCCGGCGGCATTGCTGCCACCGGGTCTCCTCGGCCACTCTCCTGGTCGACTATTCGCCTGCTCAGCGCAGGAAGAAGGAATAGATGACGTCAACGATCATCCCGGTCCGAATATCCACGAGAGCGACATCATCGAAATATCGCACCCAGCGATAGTCGCCATAAGCCGGCGGCAGGCGGTAATAGAAGGGATCCGAGATCCAGTAATCGGCGCCGTAGAACCACGGATCGATGCGATAGCCGGGCGACCAGCGGCGGTAATTATAGCCGTATCGCGGCGCTACATAGCGCGGCAGGCGAAAGACGCGGTCGTTGCGGTTGCGATAATCCTGCCAGCCATAGCGACGGTCGCTGCGCCAATCGCGACTCCAGTCGCGGCGGTCATTATTGTTCCAGTCGCGCCGATCGGCCCGCCAATCCTGACGGCCATTCTGCACATAGCGGCGGTCGTCGCGCCGATCATCGCGCCGATCATCGCGGCGGTCGTTCCGAACGTCGCGGCGGTCATCCCGTCGATCATCCTGCGCCTGGCGACGCTGATCCTGCCGGACCTGACCCTCAACAGGCCGGGCCTGGGCCTGTGCCGCCTGGGGTGCCGCGGTCCCGCCACGATTCCAGTTGAAAGCGGGACGGTCGCCACGACCGCCTTCACCGCGTTGCCGCTCCTGAACCTGTGCACGCGCCTCGACGACTGGTGCAGCCTGCGGCGCGCGCTGTTCCGCGCCGCGCTGTGAACGATCGCCGCGATCGCCGCGATCCGGGCGACCGCTGCGGTCTGCGTCAGACGTTCCTCCGGAGCGGTTGAAGCCCCCTCGGTCCTGCGCCTGCACGGCGACAGGAGTCAGGATGGACGCGCCGAGTGTCAGGCCGATAATGGCTTTGGATAGGCTACGCATCGGAATACTCTCCAAACAAGCGGGCTTGATGCCAGCTTCACGATCCTTTTGCCTCCGGTCGACTGAGCGATGGCTGAACCTGCCTGTCAGCAAACAGAAAGCTTTATTTCGGCGTCGCCGGGATCGCGGCAATTGCCGGAATGGCCTTCGCTGCGTCGGCAGGATCGATGCCCGGCGGCGGCGCGGCGGCGATCTCCTCTTCGCCGGACATGACGCGGCCGGCCCGCCGAATCGCGCGGCGCAGCCGGGGATAGGTCCCGCAGCGGCAGATGTTGGTCATCGCCGCATCAATCTCTTCGTCAGTCGGCGCGTGATTCTTTTCGAGCAAGGCGGCGGCGGCCATGATCATGCCTGACTGGCAATAGCCGCATTGCGGCAGATTCTCGGCGACCCAGACCTGCTGGACGGCATGGCTGCGGTCGCGCGACAGCGCTTCGATGGTGGTGACGAAGCTGCCCTCGATCGTACCGATCGCCACCTGACAGCTACGAATCGCCTGTCCGTCGATGTGAACAGTGCAGGCGCCGCACTGGCCGGCGCCGCAGCCATATTTCGTGCCTGTCAGATTCGACGCGTCACGGAGCGCCCACAGCAGGGGCGTTGCCGGATCCATCTTGTAATGAATGGGCTGGCCATTGACGGTGAACCGGGTCATGCCGCGTCCTTAGCGTGCTACGCAGATATGGCATAGAGCGGCGCGCAAAGCCGGACACGAAAAAACGCTGTCAGGAAAATCCGGCGCGGGCTTGAAGAATCGGAGGCCGGGGTGTAGGGGCGGCGCTTCTTCGGCGTGGAAGCAGTTCCGCGACGACATGCTTTGTTGTGCAGGATGCTGGAAGACACCGTCGGATCGGCGGCTTGGATGGCTCGCTTTGCACGATTTTGGAGATAGACGTTTCATGCAGATCATCGTTCGCGACAATAATGTCGATCAGGCCCTTCGCGCGCTCAAGAAGAAGCTGCAGCGCGAAGGCGTGTATCGCGAGATGAAGCTGCGCCGTCATTACGAGAAGCCGTCGGAAAAGCGCGCTCGTGAGCGTGCTGCCGCGATCCGCCGCGCCCGCAAGCTCGAGCGCAAGCGCATGGAGCGTGACGGCGTTCGGTAAGACCGTTTACCCTCCGGCGATGTCCGGCGGTTGAAGTTCAACACCTGACTGTTCTTCTCAAATTGCGAGCCCGCCCATGTCGGAAGTGACCGCCGTTCCCCTTCGTCCGATCGCGAAGGGATCGCTCGTCAAATTGTGGCTGGGTGTGGCGGTCGTTCTCGGTGTCGGTGTGAGTGCGGCCTATCTGGGCACGCACAAGCAGGTCGTGATGGCCCAGACGCCGGAAGAGTTCCTTGCCGGCAATGCCAAGCGCAGCGGTGTGATCACCACGCCGAGCGGCCTGCAATATGAAGTGATCGAGCCAGGCAACGGCGCCAAGCCGACGACGGCCGATGTCGTCCGCGTCGAATATACCGGCAAGCTGGTCAGCGGCGTGGTCTTCGATTCCACCGACAAGAAGGGCCCGGCAATGCTGCCCGTCGGCGGCGGGATCATTCCCGGCTGGACCGAGGGTCTGCAGCTGATGCCGCAGGGTTCCAAATATCGCTTCTGGATACCGCCGCACCTTGCCTATGGCGCGACCGGCGCGGGCAACGGCGTCATTCCGCCGAACGCGATCACGATCTTCGACGTCAAACTTCTCGACACCGTCCCCGCCAGTGCCATGGGCGGTATGGGGATGGGCGGACATGGCGGCATGTAAGCCGGCCAAACGCCAGAATATTGGAGAGGAAGGGTCGCAGCGATGCGGCCCTTTTTCGTTGGTGGGGCTTTTGACCAGTAAGGTATAGCTAGTGGCGCAGGAGCGGAGCGGTTTCTGGGCTATGTCTCCCGAGCGACTCTCTTTCGCCCTCTTTATTGGTTAGCCATCCTCGCCTTCCGAAGCGTTCTTCGCCCGCTCCTCGAGGAAGACCTTGATCATCGCGACGATCGGATCGGCCAGCGCCAAACCGAGGAAGCCGAACAATGTGCCGAACAACAGCTGGGCGCCGAGCACCAGCGCGGGCGCAAGATCGACCGAGCGGCGGGCGACCCAGGGGACGATGATGTTGCCGTCGATGGTCTGCACCGCGACATAGATGATGATGCCCCAGATGCCGGTGTGGAAACCGGCGCTGAAGCCGACGAGCACGATCAGCACGCCCGAGGTGATTGCCCCGATATTGGGCAGGAAGGCCAGAATGCCGGTGATGATGCCGAGCAGCGCGGCCATCGGCACCCCGGCGATCCAGAGCGCGATGCCGACGCCGAAGCCTTCGACGCTCATCCCGACGAGCCGGCCGAACATCAGCCGCCGCAGGGTGAAGCCCATTTTCTCGGAGGTGGCGTAGAAACGCGCACGATGCTCGATCGGCAGCAGCCAGGCGACGCCGCGTTCATAGAGGCGCGGTTCGGCGGCGATGAAGATGCCGAGCACGATGATCAGCGCGAAGCTGGAGACGGCGCCGAGCGCGGTGCCGACCCAGCCGGTCACGCGATCGAACGAGCCCATGATTTCGCTGGCGATCGTCTGCCCGCCGCCGTTTTTGGGCAGGATCCCCTGGCCATGCGCCCAATCGAACAGCCGGGCGATCTGCGCTTCGACGACCTGTTTCAATGCCTCGAACTGACCCGCGATCTGCGATCCGCCGAAATAGCCGACCCAGGCGAGGAACGCGACGACGAGCAGGCAGGTGATCAGCAAACGCCAGCCGCGCGCTATCGGCAGGACGCGGCCCAGCAGGCGCGTGCCGCCATCGAGCATCGCAGCGAAGACCAGTGCCGCCAGAATGAGCAAGAGCGGCTGGATCAGCAGGACGACCAGCGCGATAGCGATCGCCAGCCCGAACCATATCGCCGCGCGGTGCAATTCCTGATCGGTCTTTGCCGACCTGCTGTCCGATGGGCCAGGCTGCTCGTCGCGCCTGCCCGCCACGGTTATTTCGCCTCGCGCGCGGGGTGGAGGCTGGTGCCGGCGCGGCCGCCGCGCAAGGCGGAGAACCAGGTCAGCGGATTGAGGATCCTGGTCGATCCGTCGAGCGAGAAGGTGATGAACTCCGCGCGGCCGCCGATATTCTCGAACGGCACGGGGCCATCGAGCCCGTTGCGATAGGCGGGAACGCGGCTGTCAGCCGACTGATCGCGATTGTCGCCCATCACGAAGATATGGTCGGGCGGGATCGTGATCGCGGGATAATCGTCGATATCGGGCATATAGCCGAGATCGAGCGTGTCGTAGCTGCGGCCGTTGGGCAGTGTCTCGCGGAAGCGCGGCATCGCGCAGTACATCTTGCCGTCGGCGCCCTTCACCTGGAAGGATGCGACCTCAGGCTGATTGCATGGCACATTCTGATCGATCGGGATCATCGCCGGGCTCTCGGCGACCCTTTTGACCGGTACGCCGTTCAACACAACCGTGCCCCCGCGGACCTCCAGCCGGTCGCCGGGCAGGCCGATGACGCGCTTGATGAAATCGGTGTCGGCCTGTGGCGGCTTCAGGATCACGATGTCGCCGCGTTCGGGCTGCCGGCCGAACAGGCGCCCGTTGATGAACGGCAGCACATGGAAGCTCGGCGACACATAGGACCAGCCATAGGGATATTTGGTGACGACCAGCCGATCGCCGGTGATCAGGGTCGGCATCATCGATTCGGACGGGATGTAGAACGGCTTGGCGATGAAGCTGTGGAAGCCCAGCACCGCGAGGATCAGCCAGAAGATACCGCGCGCCTCCCCGACCCAGTCGGTCTTCGGTTTGGCAGGGCTGGTCTCGGGCGCCGCTGCAGATGGCAGGGCCGTGTCGTCGTTGGTCATATCGTCGGCCGGCAGATCGCTCACGCGATCCCTCCTCAAGCTGGGCGCGCATAGAGAATGACGAAAGCCTGCGCCCAGGGGTGATCGTCGGTCATCGTCAGATGTACGTCGACGACGTGGCCCTGTGGTGTGAGCGCGTCAAGCCTAGCCTTGGCGCCATTCGACAAATGTAATGTGGGAGCGCCAGACGGCATGTTCACCACGCCGATATCCTTCATATAGACGCCGCGCTTGAAGCCGGTGCCCACCGCTTTCGAGAAAGCTTCCTTTGCCGCGAATCGTTTCGCGTATGTGCCCGCGCGGGTGAAGGGACGCTTCTCGCCCTTCGCGCGTTCGACGTCGGTGAAGACGCGATTGATGAAACGTTCGCCGAAACGATCGAGCGAATTCTGGATTCGTTCGATGTTGCAGAGATCGGAGCCGATGCCGATGATCACGACAGCCCCCACAGGCTGTCGCCCCAGCGGAAGCTGGGGTCTCGGTAGGCAAGGGCGCGCATCGCTACGCTGAGATTCCGGCGTTCGCCGGTATGACGGAGAAGAGGCCTCATCGCGCCTCGTCCATCAGCGCGCGCATCTGCCGGATGCTGGCTTCCAGGCCGACGAAGATCGCCTCACCGATCAGGAAATGGCCGATGTTGAGCTCGGCGATCTGGGGGATGGCGGCGATGGGGAGGACATTGTCGTAGGACAGGCCGTGGCCGGCATGCGGCTCGATGCCGTTGCGCGCGGCGAGCGCGACGGCATCGGCGATACGGCGCAGCTCGGCGGTCTGCGCCTCGCCCGTCGCATGCGCATAGGCCCCGGTGTGAAATTCGACGACGGGTGCGCCCAGCCGGATCGCGGCGTCGATCTGGGCGATGTCCGGCGCGATGAACAGGCTGACCCTGATGCCCGCCGCGCTCAGATCTCGCACGATCGGCGCGAGCAGATCGAACTGGCCGGCCGCATCGAGCCCGCCTTCGGTCGTCCGCTCTTCGCGGCGCTCGGGGACGATGCATGCGGCATTTGGCCGGTGGCGCAGCGCGATGGCCAGCATTTCCGGGGTGGCGGCCATTTCGAGATTCAGCGGCAGGCCGATGCCGTCCATCAATATGTCGATATCCTGATCGGTCATATGCCGGCGATCTTCGCGCAGATGCGCGGTGATGCCGTCGGCGCCCGCCTTTGCCGCGAGCAACGCCGCGCGCAGCGTATCGGGATGCGATCCGCCGCGCGCGTTCCGCACGGTCGCGACATGATCGATATTTACGCCGAGGCGCAGCCGGCTCACCGAGTTCGATGTCATTGCGCGATGGCCCGGCTGCCCGGCTTGATCGCGGGGATCGCGGCCAGTTCGGCAGGAAGTTCGTCGGCGTCGTAGGTCGGAACGTCGATGCGGATCAGCGGGAAGAAGGGCACGCCGAGATCGGCCGTGCCACCGGATCGATCGACCAGCGACGCCGCGGCGATCACCTTGCCGCCCGCCGACTCGACCGCCTTGATCGCTTCGCGCGACGACAGGCCGGTGGTCACGACGTCCTCGACCAGCAGAATCTTCTGGCCCGGATCGAGCCGGAAGCCGCGACGCAGGCCGAAAACGCCGTCGGGCCGCTCGACGAACATCGCATCGAGCGCGAGCGCGCGGCCCATTTCATGCCCGACGATGACGCCGCCCATTGCCGGCGACACCACTGCGCCAAGCTGGTTCCTGATTTCGATCGGTATCTTCGCCGCCAGCGCATCTGCAAGGCGCTGCGCACGTGCCGGGTTCATCAGCACGCGCGCGCACTGCAGATAACGCGGGCTGCGCAGCCCGGAAGACAGGATGAAATGCCCTTCCAGCAGCGCTTCTGCCGCCCTGAACTCGGCGAGCACGTCGTCGTCTGTCATCATCTTTCCCCGCCATCTGCTGCCGCTTTGCAGCATCGGTTCAGATAGGCCGCTAACTTTCTCGCTTCAACCGCTTGCATTTGCGCCCATCCGGTGCTTGAGGCACGGAGAAGCCACGCCTATAAGGCGCTCGATTTTGACGGGCCCGACAACAGGAAGTCGTGGGTTTCGCGGCACTCTACGGGGGTGAGATGAAGACGTTGAAGACGATTTTAATGGCGCTTACGCTGGCTACGGCTCCGGCCGTCGCTTTTGCGCAGGTGGCCGCCCCGGCCCCGGCGCCCGCCGCTGCCGTTGCTCCCGAAGCAGCGCCAGCGCCTGCTGCGCCTGCGTTCGAGCACGCCAAGCCCAATCCGGAAATCGGCCAGCCGATTCCCGGCGGCTGGAAAATCCAGCCGCAGGTGACCCAGATCGGCCAGGATGCCGAGTGGTTTCACAATGTGCTGCTGGTGCCACTGATCACGATCATTTCGATCTTCGTGCTGCTGCTGCTGGTGTGGGTCGCGATTCGCTATCGCGCTGTCGCAAACCCGGTACCTTCGAAGACCGCGCACAATACGCTGATCGAGATCATCTGGACGCTTGCCCCGGTGCTGATCCTGCTGGTGATCGCGGTCCCCTCGATCCGGCTGCTCGCGCATCAATATGCGCAGCCCAAGCCGGCGGTGACGATCAAGGTGATCGGTAATCAGTGGTACTGGACCTATCAATATCCCGATAACGGCGATTTCGAGCTGGTTTCGAACATGTTGCCGGAGGCCGAAGCCAAGAAGCGCGGCGAGCCCCGGCTGCTTGGCGTCGACGAGCGCGTCGTCGTGCCGGTCGGTCAGGTCGTGAAGCTGATCGTCACGTCGAACGACGTGATCCACAGCTTTGCGGTTCCCGCCTTCTGGACCAAGATGGACGCCGTTCCCGGCCGCCTGAACGAAACCTGGTTCAAGGCGGACAGGGAAGGCCTTTATTACGGCCAGTGCTCGGAGCTCTGTGGCGCGCGCCATGGCTTCATGCCGATCGCAGTCGAGGTCGTCTCGCCGGCGCGCTTCGCCGAGTGGGTCCATAGCAAGGGCGGCAAGATGCCGGGCGAAGCTGCTGCAGCGGCGCCTGCTGCTGCTGCACCTGCCGCCGCTATCGCGGCGCCGACCGAGGGCGCGCCGGCAGCGGCGCCTGCCGCCGGTCCGGTCGCTACGACCGCGCCAGCCACCACGTCCCAGCCTGCGACCGCGCAGAACTAAGGCACGAAGAGATGACCGATATCACCGCAAACCCGGCCGAGTTTCATGCGCATGACGATCATGCGCATCATCATGATGCCGATCACAAGCCTGCTTTCTTCCAGCGTTGGTTCATGTCGACCAACCACAAGGATATCGGCACGCTCTATCTGATCTTCGCGATTTTCGCAGGGATCGTGGGCGGCGGCATCTCGGGCCTGATGCGCGCCGAGCTCGCCCATCCCGGCATCCAGTATCTGCAGACCTGGACGCAGATCATGGGCGGCGCGCCCGATATGGATACCGCGCTGCATATGTGGAACGTGCTGATCACGGCGCACGGCCTGATCATGGTGTTCTTCATGGTGATGCCGGCGATCATCGGCGGTTTCGGCAACTGGTTCGTGCCGATCATGATCGGCGCGCCCGACATGGCCTTCCCGCGGATGAACAACATCTCGTTCTGGCTGCTCGTTCCCGCGTTCCTGCTGCTGCTCGGATCTTCGTTCGTCGCGGGCGGCACCGGCAACGGCGCGGGCACCGGCTGGACGGTCTATGCGCCGCTTTCCACCAGCGGTTCGGCCGGCCCCGCAGTCGATATGGGCATCTTCGCGCTGCACATCGCGGGCGCGTCGTCGATCCTCGGTGCGATCAATTTCATCACGACCATCTTCAACATGCGTGCGCCGGGCATGACGCTGCACAAGATGCCGCTGTTCGTATGGTCGGTTCTGGTCACGGCGTTCCTGCTGTTGCTCGCACTGCCGGTGCTCGCGGCTGCGATCACGATGTTGCTTACCGATCGTAACTTCGGCACGACCTTCTACGATGCGTCGGGCGGTGGCGATCCGGTGCTCTACCAGCATCTGTTCTGGTTCTTCGGCCATCCCGAAGTATATATCATGATCCTGCCGGGCTTCGGCATCGTCAGCCAGATCATCTCGACCTTCTCGAAGAAGCCCGTCTTCGGCTATCTCGGCATGGCCTATGCCATGGTCGCGATCGGCGTGGTTGGCTTCGTCGTGTGGGCGCACCACATGTTCACGACCGGCCTGTCGGTCGATACCAAGATGTACTTCACCGCAGCGACGATGGTGATCGCGGTGCCCACCGGCATCAAGATCTTCTCGTGGATCGCGACGATGTGGGGCGGGTCGATCAAGTTCGAGGTGCCGATGCTCTGGTCGATCGGCTTCATCTTCCTGTTCACCGTCGGCGGCGTCACGGGCGTCGTTCTCGCGAACGGCGGCGTCGACAACTATATGCACGACACTTATTATGTCGTTGCCCACTTCCACTATGTGCTGTCGCTCGGCGCGGTGTTCTCGCTGTTCGCCGGCTTCTATTACTGGTTCGGCAAAATGACCGGCCGCCAGTATAACGAGGTGCTTGGACAGATCCATTTCTGGCTGTTCTTCGTCGGCGTGAACGTGCTGTTCTTCCCGATGCACTTCCTGGGCCTCGACGGCATGCCACGGCGTATTCCGGATTATCCGGACGCGTTCGCCAAGTGGAACCTGCTCGCGAGCCACGGCTATGAGATCATGGCCTTCTCGATGGTCTTCTTCTTCGTGAACGTCTTCTGGTCGATGTTCGCGGGCAAGAAGGTCGGCGCTAACTACTGGGGCGAAGGCGCCACGACGCTCGAATGGACCTTGTCGAGCCCGCCGCCTTATCACCAGTTCGAGCAGCTGCCGCATATCGGCGACGAGCATGGTCACTGAGTAGCCCGGAATATTGACCGATAAGGCCGCCGCTTCGACAGTCCCGTCAAAGCGGCGGCTTCGGTCAGGAACAAATTGAAAGACGATGGCGAGCAAAGCCTATCTTCCCGCAGCGACCGTCACCGCCGACTGGCGGGATTTTCTCGCGCTGACCAAGCCCCGGGTGCTGACGCTCGTCGTCTTCACCGGGCTGTGCGGCCTGCTGGCGGCGCCGCAGTCGATCAACCCGGTGCTGGGCTTCACCGCGGTGCTGTGTATCGCGCTCGGCGCGGGCGCGGCGGGTGCGCTCAACCAGTGGTATGAAGCCGATCTCGACGCTTTGATGCGGCGGACAGCCGATCGGCCGCTTCCCGCCGGACGGATGGATCGTCAGACGGCGCTGCATTTCGGCGTCGGCCTCGGCGCCTTCTCGGTCATCCTGATGGGGCTCGCGGTCAATGTGCTGGCGGCGGCGATCCTGGCGGTCTCGATCCTGTTCTATGTCGTCGTCTACACGGTCTGGCTCAAGCGCCGGACCTCGCAGAATATCGTCATCGGCGGCGCGGCCGGGGCTTTCCCGGCGCTGATCGGCTGGGCGGCCGCGACCGGCCATGTCGGCGCGCTGCCGTTGATGCTGTTCGCATTGGTGTTCCTGTGGACGCCGCCGCATTTCTGGGCGCTCGCGCTCTACATCAATTCCGACTATTCGCGCGCCGGCGTGCCGATGCTGCCCGCTGTCGCGGGCAATCGCGTCACCCGCATTCAGATCATGCTCTACACTGTGCCTATGCTCGTGGCGGCGATTGCGCCCTGGCCTTTGGGGCTGACCGGCAAGATCTACGGCGTCGGCACGATGCTGCTGTCGATCATATTCGGTTTGCTCGCATTGCGCGTCGGCCTCAGCCGTGAAGACGATCAGGCACGGATGAAGCCCGAGCGGCAGTTGTTCGGCTTTTCCATTCTTTATCTCTTTGGGGTGTTCGGCCTCGTCGTTCTGGACAAGGTGATCTGATGGTCGACTATACCCCCGAGCAGCTGGCTGAAATCCGCCGCAAGCAAAAGTCGCGTTCGATCGTGATGGCGCTGATCCTCGGCGCTTTCGTTGCGCTGTTCTACGCGATCTCGATCGCAAAAATGCTGTGACGGCCGCCAGCTTCCAGCAAAGCCGCAACAAGCGGGTTGGCGCGCTGGCGCTTCTGATCGCCCTTGCGATGCTGGCGCTTGGCTATGCGGCGGTGCCGCTCTATCGTATGTTCTGTCAGGCCACCGGCTTCGGCGGCACGACCCAGCGCAGCGAAACCGGCCTCGCGCCAGGCGCCGTGATCGGCAAGATCATCAACGTCCGCTTCGACGCCAATGTCTCACCGAATCTCCCCTGGACCTTCGCCCCCGAGAAATATGTCGCCCGCGTCGCCATCGGCGCGCGGCAGATGGCGTTCTTCACGGCGACCAACCTGTCCGATCATCCGATCACGGGGACGGCGGCGTTCAACGTCACCCCCGAGATGGCCGGCGCCTATTTCACCAAGATCCAGTGCTTCTGCTTCACCAGCCAGACGTTGAAGCCTGGCGAGACGGTGCGTATGCCCGTCGTCTATTATGTCGACCCGGCTATCCTGAAAGACAAGGATGCCTCGAAATTCAACGAAATCACGCTGTCCTATACCTTCTTCCCCGACAAATCCGCTGTGGATTCGGAACGGGCCGGGGGTTAAGGGACAGCTAACGTCCAACCACTTCAGACGAGCATCAGGGGCACGAACATGGCCGGATCGAAGAGCCACGATTATCATATCCTTCCACCGAGCCCCTGGCCGTTCATGGGCGCGATGTCGGCGTTCGCCATGTTCGGCGGCCTTGTCATGTGGATGCACAATCATCCCTATGGTGCTGCGGTTGGCATCGCCGGGCTTATCGGCGTTCTGGCGACATTCTACTTCTGGTGGTCCGACGTGATCGCCGAGGCGCATGCCGGCGATCATACGCCCGTCGTCCAGCTCCACCTGCGATACGGCATGATCCTGTTCATTGCCTCCGAAGTGATGTTCTTTGTCGGATGGTTCTGGGCCTATTTCGATTTCGCGTTGTTCCCGCAGCCGATGCAGGTGGTCGACGGCGTGATCTCGATCATCGAGGGCCCCAACAGCATTACCCATGCTGCCGGGCTTTGGCCGCCAAAGGGCCTTGAGGTCATCGACGCCTTCCATTTTCCGCTGCTCAACACGCTGATCCTGCTGTGCTCGGGTACCACCGTCACCTGGGCGCATCATGCGCTGCTGCATGGTGACCGCGAGGGCCTGAAGAAAGGTCTTTGGCTCACGATCCTGCTGGGCCTGACCTTCTCGAGCATTCAGGCCTATGAATATGCCCATGCACCGTTCGCCTTCAAGGGGCTGAACTATTCGTCGGCTTTCTACATGGCGACCGGCTTCCACGGATTCCACGTGCTGGTCGGCACGATCTTCCTGATCGTCAACCTGATCCGCGCCTATAAGGGCGACTTCACGCCGAAGCAGCATTTCGGTTTCGAAGCGGCCGCCTGGTACTGGCACTTCGTCGACGTGGTCTGGCTGTTTCTCTTCATCGTCGTCTATGTCTGGGGCGGATGGGGCGCGGCCGTTCACGGTTGAGCCGATCCGATCGAATGACTGGGGCGCGGTACGGGAACAGCCGTATCGCGCCCTTTCTTTTTAAGGCGCCTTTATGAGTGATCAGCCCGTGCAGGCATCGCCGACGCCGCTCGACTGCGCGGTCCGTGGCCTTTGCCCGCGCTGTGGGGCAAGAGGGCTGTTTGAGAACCTGCTTCGCTTTGCGCCCCGATGCCGTGCCTGTGGGCTCGATTATACGAGCTTCAACGTTGGCGACGGCGCGGCGGCGTTTCTGATCCTGATCGTTGGCGCGGTCGTCAGCCTGCTGGCGATCATCGTCGAACTGAAATGGTCGCCGGTCTGGTGGGTACACCTGATCCTGTGGGTGCCGCTGACGCTCACCCTCACCGTCGGTTTGCTGCGGATCGCCAAGGGTCTGCTGCTCGCGCTGGAATATCGGAACGAGGCGCGCGAAGGCCGCATCGTGGAGCGTCCCTGATGCGGCGGCTTCCGATCGTCGCCACGCTGGTGGTCCTGCTTGCCGTCGGCACGATGATCGGCCTGGGGGTGTGGCAACTCCACCGGGCCGAGTGGAAAGAGGCATTGCTTTACCGCTATCATGCGGCGGAGGGCGGCTCGGTGTTGAAGGGCCTTCCGGCCGAGGTCAGCATCGATCGGATATCGTTCCGGCGTGCGGAGATCGCCTGCACTGTGACGACGCCGGCGACGCAGCTTGGCGGGGCCAGTGCGGCTGGGGAAAGCGGCTTCCGAAACATCTTCGGTTGCCGGCTGGCCGACGGCCGCACGCTGATGGCCGATCTGGGTTGGCACGGTGTGATGGCACGGCCGGCGCTGCCGGCGATCGACCAGCGGATCACCGGCACCGGGCGGCTGATACCGGATGACATATTGGCGCGGCGCGTTATCGGGGAGGGAGGGCACTTCGTACCTCTGCTTTTCGTGCTCGAACGCGGCACGGCCGGTTTGCAGCCAAGCGTGCCGCCGTCTGTCGATACCATCCCCAATAATCACCGCAGCTACGCCGTTCAGTGGTTTCTGTTCGCAGGCGTCGCACTCATCATATTCGTTCTCGCGGTACGGCGTCGCGCGCGCAAAGGATAAGGGCGCCGATGGCGAATGCTGCTGACACCAAGGCTTCGGGAAGCGCAGCCATGGAGCAACGGCGGGGCGATCCGGCAGCAAAAATCGGCCGCCTTTAGGCTATCGAGCTTTGCTTTGCGCCACCCTCAGTAAGCAAGGGGGCGTCGTAGCGGAAGCGATAGCGATTCCTCCATCCTTGCGCCCGGATATCGAGCCACACAGCGCGCAAGGTGACGCAGGCCAGTGAGAATGGGATGAGCATGATCAGGCCGGGACGGAGAAATGGTCCAACAGTAACCCAATATTGGTAGAGCACCGGTTGGCCGCCAAGGAAGCCAGCCTTCAACTGCGGATTCAACGGGTCAATATAGATGTCGTATTGCAGGCTCAGAATGTAGCAGCAGATGATTGCTATGCGGCGCCCTATGCCCTCCCAACGCTCAAAGAGTGCCATCATCAACACGATCACCGCGGTGTAGCCGCCTGGCTCGGAGGTGATGATGGCAAGTGAGGTTATGAGGCCAACCAGCCGATACATTGGGACGACTTCGGGTCGAAGCCATGCCGCCGCCGCCGCCAGCACGATCGTAGCCTGAACAATGTGCGTGATGAGCGGCAACAAGAATATCAGGATCTCGGTTCGATCCGATCCCAGAATTGCCATGACGGGGAAGGTGGACATGCCGTTGAGCAACGAAATCACGGGTTGATATGTCGCGGCAAACCAGACGTCCAAAAAGCTGGTTGCCTGCATCGGCTGCGAGAATATGACGATGTTCTCGTAGAGCGTCACCGGATTGCCACGGCCCAGAAGCCCCCAGGTAACGACATAGATGAGGATGACGGAAGCCAAAGCGCCCTCGAACCAGCGCCAGCGGCGACGCAGGACATAAGGCACAATCGAGGCGATCAGATACACTTTGAAATTCACGGCAAGCCCCGCCAGAAGCCATTTCAACTTGGCTGACTTGAGCAGTGGTCCATGCGCGAGGATGAAGCAGGTAAAGCAGACGATGATGACGTTACCGCGCTCCCAAGCGTCGGCCATCGGCATTCCGAACGCCAGAATGAAGGCACGATAAAGCGCCGTGCTGCGATCATGTTTCCGGTAGGTCTTCCAGAAGATGAGAGCGTTGAGGAGGCACCAGGCGTTCATGACGATGGCACCGACCCAGTCACAATCGCGAGAGTCCAGCCCCTCTGCGCCGGGGTAGCACGCCCCTATTCCGACGAGCTTGAAAAAAACGAATGACAGAGGCGGGTAGACCGTCCCCCAGACGTCATATGTGCCTTCGTCACGCGCCCAATATGCAGTGTTGAACCAGTCCATCCACGCATCGCCGGGCTCATAGAAGAATGGCTGGGGCAGATAATGGTATGTGACGAGATGCCAGATCGTATGACAGATGGTCAAAAGCACGAGAGCCGCTAGGATCGGCTCGACCCACCGGTTTTCGGCCATTTTCAGGCCGAGCTTCATCCTGCGCTCCGACCGATGAAAACGAGATGCTTCAACGCAAAATAATTGATCAGAGATGCTATGATCGACGCCGCGAAGCCAACAAGATATGCGTTATGAAAGAACTGGTTAAACAGCCAAAGCAGCGCTAGATTCATCGCGTAGTTGGAGCCATAGGCGGCAGCGAAGCGCAGTTTTGCTGACCGGCCGGTGCGGAAGACGTGACGACTGTACACGACGTAATTGAACGCCACGCCGGCAACGAAAGAGATTGCTTGCGCGAGATAAAGATTAAGGCCGAGCGTGATCAGCAACGCATATAAGCCAAAGCCGAACAAGGTATTGACGACGGCCGCCTGATAAAAACGGAAGAGTTCCATCAGGCTGTCGCGGTTGAGCGCTGCCATTTTAATGGTCTTCCGGGAAGTTTACCCGTTCGCGTTCGGTAACCAGCGGCGTTTGCCGCGTGCGCTCGGATATGAGTCGAATCTGGTCGCCGACCACGCCTACGAACACGAACAGCAGACCGAAATGGAACTCAAACAGCGCCAGCCACAGCCAAGGTGAAACGCTTCCACCAACGAGCCAGGAAAGCAAAGCCAGCGGCAACGCTGCGGCACTGGCGATCAGCGCTATTGCGCCGACGAAGAAGGGAACGCGCACGAAGCGCTTTGAGGCACCCGCCAGTGCGGAAAGCGCAAAATCGAGTAATGCGAAAAAGTTGTTGTTGGATTTCCCTCCCGCGCGTTGGGGGCGCGGATAGGAGATCGTTTCCATGCTATAACCGGTTTCCGCGAGCATCCCCCGGAAAAATGGCTCCGGTTCGTTGAGGCGGCGGATCGCCTCGACGACCTTGCGATCATATAAGCCGAAGCCCGTGGCGTTTTGTACAACCGGGTAATCGCCGAACCGACCTGCAAACCAGTAAGAAATTTTTCGGATTTTGCCGAGAATGAACGAGGATTTCTCAGATTGCCGAACCCCGAGAATGATGTCCGTGCCGGCGCGCCATTTTTCAACGAAGGCAGGAATAAGTTCGGGCGGATCCTGAAAGTCGGCGCACAGGTTGACCACTGCTTTGCCGCGGGCAACGAAGATACCGTGCGTGGGCGAACGCATCTGGCCGAAATTTCGTGCATTAATAATCAGGCGGATGCGAGGGTCATTTGCGCAGAGGTCGCGGCCTAATTCCACCGTCCGGTCATCCGACGCATTATCAATAAAGATCAGCTCGAATGTCTCACGGGTCTTCTCCATCTGCTCAACAATCGCCGCAGCCATCTGCACGATATTGGCTTCTTCGTTTCGCGTTGGGATGACAACCGAAACGGCCGGACTGTTTTGGTTGCTCACGACGGTCGCCGGGCCTCGGTGCGGATTACGCCAACGGGAGGACGCAGCAGATAAAGTTCCATTCCGATGGCTACGAGCATCGTGAAGATCAGCAACGCAGCCGGTATGGTGCGGAACTGGCGCGCCGAATCAATATAAGGTGGCTCGAGGATCCGGATATTGCCGCTCGCCGTCAGATCCTCGACGGCGGTGCCCTCCAGAAAGCGCTTGTAGCTGTCGTTCAGGCCCTTGGCCATACCGAGTTCGCGCTCAAGTTTTTGAATTCGCGTCAATTGGATTACTGCACGATTGACAGAATAGGGCTCGCTCGGGTTCAGACTCCGGGCTTCTGCGAGCTGACGTCGCAGCACATCCATCTCAGCAATGATCTGGCGAACCGAGATATTGTTGTCTGTGGCGAAGGCTCGCGCCTGTTCCAATGCGATTTCGCGCTGCTTCAATGTTGCTTCGATAGACGCAACGCGTCCGCCCATACCGCCGATGGCGCCGCTAGGTTCCAGATAGCGGGTGTCGCGACGATATGCGTCATAAGCAGCCTGAGCTCGGTTCACCCGCTCGCTCGACTGATCGACCAGGTCGGTCAGAATCTTGCGCTTATAGGCGGTTTGGGTCCGGCTGATCTCCGCCATTCGGAGCCGGGTGGCTTCGGCGAACGCACCCACCATGGCCTGCCGTAATTCTGGATCGCGGCCCTTGCTTTCAAACTGCAGAATGCCGCCGCGCAGCGATCGGATACTGACCGCCCCCGTCAACCAACGGTCGGCATCAATGCTATTGGAAAACCCCTTCACTCGCATAAGATCGAGTTTCTCTATGACTATCCGCCTCACTGCCATGCTGCGCGCAACCTTCAGGCTGACCTCGGTCGCCGCCTGATTGCCGAATACACTGCTGAAGGCGCCAAGCTGGCCCAACGCGCCGCCCAACCCCAAGCTCGCGGCATCGGTTGGCGAAAGGGTGACGACGGCCCTGTATTCCTTCGGAAACAGGCTGAGCAGCGCAAAGATGATGCCTAGTGCGGCCATGATCGCGCGCCGACGCCAAGCGTTTTCGAACCAGCGGCTCAATGCCAAATTTCCCATTATGCTCGGTACTGGTGTCATTTCGTCACCGCGTAGAAGGCGGCCGCACTCAAGCCGAACTGGAATACGATCGTGCTTATCTGCTGCAACTTAGCCCAGAAGGAGGTGTTTTGCGTCTTCACCGGAACGAAGATCACATCGCCTGGCAGCACGTGCGCGCCCAGCGCGCCGTTCTGCTTCGAGATGACTGCGCCGTTGGCACGCACTACGAACAGCTGCCCCTTGTCACCGGCGCGCATTGGGCCACCGGCCATCTCCAGATATTTTTCGACAGTCTTCGTCTTGCCGTCCGCAATCAGGAACGATGCCGGCCGATATACTGCGCCGAAAACACCAACCGTCGTGGGCCTGAAGGGAACGAAAATGCGGTCATTGTTTTCTAGAATGAGGTTCGAGGGGAGCGAAGAGGACAATGGCGAAATATCGAGCACGACCCGTCCGTCCGGCTCAGCCTTTTTCAGCCGGTCCAGCACAGCGCGCGAGGATGCGATTTGCGCAGCACCGGTGGTGACGTCGAGCGCCGAGTCCTTCAGTATAGGAGCGGCTGCCAAGCTGATCTCGAACTGCTGAACGGCTTCGTTGAAGCTCTCCTGCTGCTGCAAGCGCACCGAGACACGCTGGAAATTGGTTCCGTAAACAAAAGCTCGCGGGGTAAGGCCGCCTGCAAGCGTCATCACCTCGTCGAGGCTTGAGTTTGGCCGCACATAATAATTGCCTGGGCGATTCACTTCACCCTCGATGCGAACGATGACCGACTGTCGCTCAAGCGGTTGCGCGAGCGATCCGGACGAAAGTACCTGTACGATGTCACCTGCGGAGATGGGCGTCGTACCGAACTCGCTCCGCGCGATTTCGACGCCGCCCAGCTTGTCACGATTTTCGATCGTATAAAGGATTACACGCGAAGAATCGGCAAGTGTTGCAGGGCCACCGGCAAAGCCGAGGACGGTGCTCAGCCGTTCGCCTGGACGCGCTTCATAGATAGCTTCCGCATTAACGCTGCCCGTCAGCGCGATCTGCGGGCCGACGGGAGGGATATAAAGCACATCCTCGTTCTGCAGGATCGCGTCTTTCGATTTGTCACCCTTGCGGATGAGATCGTAGAGATCGAAGTCGCTGATCAGCTCACCATTGCGATAAAGCTGTATCTTGCGGAAGCTGCCGCCGGAGGATGGCCCACCGGCCGCGAATACCGCGTTGACCATCGTTGATAGGCTCGTCACGGAATAGGCGCCGGGATTATTCGCGAAACCTGTCACATAAACGCGAATACCACGGAGCTTGGTAATCGCCACGGCAACCCGGAAGTCGCGATATTGGGTACCTATCGCGCGGGTGAGGACGCTTTTCAGGCTTCCATACGTCACACCCGCCAGACGAACCGGTCCAACCTTCGGCAGGAAGATTAGGCCATCGGTATCGATTTTAGCGTCAACCGTGCCGTCTAACGAGCCTGAAAGGCCGATAAAAATCTGATCGCCAGGATTAAGGACATAGGTTGAAGGAACTGCCGAGGTCGACGGCACGGCAAAATCGCGTGCGCTCTGCATAAGAAGATCGGCACCGAAGCGCGGGAGCTTTTTGCCGACAGTACGCTGAATGAAAAGCTCATATTCGCTCGGGGGAGCCGGTCGCTTGAGTGTTGCTTCATTGACGGCCGTGTTGCCGGACCGCGTGTTGCGCGAATTCTGACTGCCATTCTGGCTATCGCTCGAGCTGCTGTCGTCGCTGTTTCTGTCGGTGGAGTCGGAGTCCGAACTATTGACGTTAACGGGCTCGATCCGTGTGGAATACTCATTGTTGCTGTTCGATGGGCCGTCAGCATTGGTTGAACTATTGCTGGAGTTACTTGTCGAACTGCTCGGATTGGCGCTTTGGAAGGATTGATAGGAGTCGAGTGGCGAACCACTGGGCGAGGCGCTCTGCGCCATCAGCGATACAGGCATCGTGACAATGGCTATCGCCGCAACGCATTTGGTCGCTACGCACCATATGGCCGCGACGTTGTTCCTGCCCGCCGAACGCTCGTTATTCACTCTGGGTGCCCTCATAATTTTTCCGCTACTTCAATTCGATGCTCAAGCTCGTCGAGCAATCGACACGCGCTAACATGACGCGCCTATCCGTGCTACCCGAAACCAAGTCAATGCGCGCGACGCAGGCGGTTCGCGATGTCGTCAATTCCGTCATTGAGGTCGAATGAGAGCTTTAATGACAATTCTCGGTTGGCCTTAGCGATCGACGGAATATAGCGGTCCATGTCGGTTTCGGTGATCGCGGGGACATCTGCCGCGACGCCGAATCTCCTCGCTACCGCGCTCGCGACCTCTCCAATGGTATAGGCTTCGTCTGACCCGACATTGAAGATCGGGCAATCGACGCTGGCATTATCCGCGATGGTCATAAGCCAGCGAACGAGATCGTCGGCATGCATGTAGCTGCGGTAGACCCGCTTCTGCGCATTGACCTTGACCGGCCGTCCGCGCAGGCCATCTTCGATGAAGTTGCCGATCGCAAAATGCTGATCGCGCGGAAGATAATAGCCCATGAACGCAAAGCAGCGCGCAACGCTGACCGCCAAGCCCGCCGACCCCAACGCGGCGATGCGCTGCTCGGCAAGCCGCTTGGCTTCCGCATAATCACGCTTGTACGCGACGAGATCCCCCACCTCTCCCGGCTCGTAACTTTCATCGACCCGCTCAAGCGTCGCTGGTTGCTGTCCGTAAACCGCGCCGCTGCTGGTATAGACGATCTTGCTGGCGCGATGCGTGGCCCGGGCGATTCGGCAATAATTATTGATCGACTTCAGGATGTTGGCCCGTTCTTCCTGCGGGAATTCGGCGTAACGCCGCGCATCGGTGCTGCTCGCCGCATGGATCACATAGTCTGCTGAGGGTAGCTCAGGCGCGGTACCTACATCGGCGTCGATCAACGTTACATGGTCGCCCAGCAGGTCGGGGTGCTGCGTCCATAGCACGCTCGCGCTCCGCGCGACAACGATGATATGACCCACATTCCACGGTGCGAGCAGGCCGCGATGGAAAGCATCGAGGATCGACTTTCCGAAGAAGCCGGATCCGCCAATCACCATCAAGCGGGTGCCATCCATCGCGCGCAAAATCTCTCGGTAAGCCGCGATTAGGCGTCCAGCAGATTGTCGATTTCGATCAGCAGATTGTCGATTTCCGGCGACATGCGATCAATTGGATTGGATTCCATCGATCCTTCGGCCGTAATTCTGCTGGTAATCTTCGGGAAATAGGTCTGCTCAGGATCGATCGGCACGATGAACGCGACCGGACCCTCGGCGGCCATCATCTCCTGGAACTCGGCTGTATCCTCGAATTTTAGGTCCAGCGTGATCACGGGGATATCCCAAGCCGCGAAAACCTTTTCCCAATTGGGTAGCCCGAGGCCCGAGGGCCGGTCGCAGCCGAGATATTTGCCGTTGAAGTAGCTGCGCTGCGTCATCCTGATCGATGCATGGCCTTGATCGTTGAAAATGAAGATCTTGAGATTGCACTGGTTGACCGCGACCGTGCCCAGTTCCTGGAGGTTCTGAGCGAAGCCGCCATCACCTTCGATTAGGATCGTGCGCCGATCGGGCCTGGCGATCGATGCCCCGACCGCACCGGACAGGCCATATCCCATCGAAGCCAGCGACTTGTTGGTCAGCATTCGCTGGCCATACTTCTGTTTGTACAGCTGCATCGACAAGGTGAAGGCGCTGCCGCTGCTACATGGAATGATCAGATCATCTGGTGTCGTCAGCTTCTCGAGCCGCACTATGAAATCATAGGGGGATATATAATTGGCGCCGGTCGCGTTGACGTCTTCGACGCGGGGAATAGCATGCCGAATTTTTTGCGCGCTGGCGAGCCAGCCTTCTTTTGCGTTCAACGGCTGGGCGACGAAACGTTCAATGAAATCATCGGCATCGATACGGAAGCGATGGTCGGTGTATGGATGTCCCTTGTTGAGTTCGGTTTCGTCGATGTCGATCTGCACGACTTGCGCTTCGCGCCCAAACTCCTGCCAGTTGAAGCCCGTCTGCTGGAGGCCAAGCCGCGTCCCGACCGCGACGATCAGGTCCGCTTTCTGTATAATGATATTGGAACTGCGTTGCCCCCAGGTATTGGGCCGGCCGAGATAGGATGGGTCGTCACCGTCGATGCGATCAGCGCCGTTGTACGTCGTCATCACCGGAATACGCAGCCGCCTGAAGCGATCCCTGATCGCCGCCATCTTCAGATAGGAAACGCCGCCTCCGATCAGCACCACCGGCTTGTCGGCCCGGTTATAGAGATTTACCATCGCCTGGAGATCTGCATCGCTGATCGTGTCGAGCGTGGGCGCTTTTACCGGCGGCAGGGCTTCAGGCTCAACCTGAGCGGCTTGCACGTCGAGCGGCATTTCGAGAAAGACCGGGCCCCTGCGCGGTTCCCAACTGACGGCAAGCTTTTCGAGAAACTCAGCGGCCCTGATCGGCTTCAGCAAACGATAGGCAAGCTTGGTTGTCGATTTGACGAGCTCGACGCCATCGACTTCCTGAATGCCCCGCGATCGCAGCTTCTGGTGCGCAAGGTCGGAGGTTTTGACCTGGCCGCCGATGATCAGCAATTCACGGCTTTCGAGAAACGCACCACTGATGGCGGTCACGATATTGGTCAGCCCTGGCCCTGCCGTTACCAGCGCCAGCGCCTTCGCCGGGGCCGCGATCTCGTTGAAATATTCGGCACCGATCCCGGCCGCAACCTCGTGCACCACCGGTATGCCTTTGAGATAACGATCAAGGCTTTCCGTCAGATGCATGATGTTGCCACCGCCCACGTAAAAATAGTGGGTGTAGCCTGCGGCCTTCAACCATTCGGCGACTTGATCCGTATACTTAATCGTCATCACGCTTTCCCGATAGCTTCAGCAACGACGATATGATCGTGATCACCTGATGCTGGCTGAGGCTGTCAACCTCAGCCTTATCATAACCCCAATTGGCATGAAGCGGTAAATGGACCTTACCGTCAAATGGCTCCAGATGAGCGTTCATGTCATCGACGTAGACGACGAGATATTTGCCCTTCTCGAGCCATCCCTGATCGGCCGCGACCTGGATTTTGGAGCCAAGCCGGCGAATATCTTCCTGCCCGAAGACCGGGATTACGTCGGCACCGTGGAATGCCATCGTCTGCCGGAGCGACTCGACATTGCGGGTCGAAAGGATCGCAAAATGTTCGCGATATTCAAGCAGCAACGGGCGCAGCAAAAAGAAGAAATCATAGGGCGGCATGACCTTGGGCCAATCTGGGTCGGCCATCATCTGCGCGCGCGCTGCGAAAAATCGCTTGGCGAATGCCCAATCGTCGTAGTCGGGCTTTTCCTTGGGCAGGTTTTCAAAATTCTTGATCAGCCGGGAGGTCTTGTAGAGACGGTTAAACTGCCAAGCATCGGTCACGAACGCGCGAAATTCTAGAAATTCTTCGAAACTTACATCATGACGATATTCGCTTAGGTCAGCGACGCTGTTGTTGCTGACGGTAAAGGCTTCGAAGGCGCTGTTGAACAGCACGCCATCGAAATCGAGAACGAATTTGAGTTCCATGGTCAGAGGCGCGAACGGATTTGTTCAGCACGGTTTGAGGCAGCACTTACCTTCGGTGCCAATGCGGTGCTGTGCAGATCGAGGAGATCCAGTTCTGTCTGGATGGCCTGCTCCATTACGCCATCCTGCAGGAAGTTCGGAATGGTCATGACGACCTTGCGGGTTTCGACAGCGTCAAGGAATTCCGCGAGTTCCTGATCCGCGCGCAACAGCTCGCGGGTCTTGGTATTGACACCACCACCCATTGTCACTTCAAGCCCCCGCTTCTTTGCCGCACGGCAAACGATCTTCACCTTCTCGATCGTCTCGACGGAATCGACGCCGCTTCCCTTGAACGATGCGGTGAGATCGGAACGCCCTATCGTCGCGTTCGTCAGCCGGGTGCCGGCATCCAGGATTGCCTCGATGTTATCGACCGCGGTGAAGGTTTCGATCGTCACGCCGATGTGACGAAATCCCGCCCCCTCAATAAGGCTCATATATTTTTCCATGGCGAAAGCGCTCTCGATCATCGGAGCGACTAATTGCGAGACGCCGATGCGGCGTAGATAATCGACGTCCGATTTGGCCTCGCAGCCTCCGATTTTGACGAGATAGTCGATGCCGCGCCGCGCGGCGTAAATTACTTCGACGGCGACGTCTTCGCGTGTGAGGCCTTCGGCCTCAAACTCTCCCTTGAGAGATGCAAATTTCGAAAGATCGGTCAAGATACTAACTCCGGAATTAAGGCAGCCAAGGCGGTCGAGCCTCAACGGCTCTTGATGAACGCTGAAACCGTCTCCGCCACATAATCGAAATGCTCCTGCCCAACCCCAGGGAACAGCCCGATCCAGAACGTACCTTCAGTTACGATGTCGGAGTTAGAAAGTTCTCCGACAACACGATAGTTATGATGCTTCATGTACGGCTGGCGCGTCAGATTGCCACCGAAAAGAAGACGGGTACCGATTTTATTCGCATCGAGATGCCGGATCAAATCGTCACGGTTGAACGGAGCCCCACTCCGTACTGTCAGCGGGAAGCCGAACCAGGAAGGGTCACTGTTGGGCGTTGCTTCCGGCAGGATGAAATACTCTTCAAACGGCTTGAAAGTCTCGATCAACGCCCGAAAATTGCTGCGGCGTGCTGCAACAAACTCGTCTACCCGGTCGAGCTGGCTGACGCCTAACGCGGCCTGCATATCGGTGATCTTCAGGTTATAGCCGGTATGACTATAAGTGTATTTGTGATCATAGCCCTTAGGCAGATCGCCGAGCTTGTGGCCGAAGCGCTTGCCGCACGTATTGTCCTTGCCCGGCTCGCACCAACAGTCGCGGCCCCAGTCGCGCATCGATTCAATCAGGACCTTGAGCGTCGGCGATTTGGTGAAGACCGCGCCACCTTCGCCCATCGTGATGTGATGCGCGGGATAGAAGCTCAGCGTGCCGATGTCGCCGAACGTGCCAACGGTCTGCCCGTTATATGTTGCGCCCAGCGCATCGCAGCAATCTTCGATGACCCACAGATTATGCTTCTTGGCGACCTTCATCACCGTGTCGAGATCGAACGGGTTGCCGAGCGTATGGGCAACCATAATGGCACGCGTCTTGTCGGTGACGGCGGCCTCGATCATCTCGGACTTGATATTATATGTCGGAATATCGACATCGACGAATACCGGCACCAGCCCATATTGCAGCGCGGGATTCACCGTGGTCGGAAAACCGGTGGCGCAGGTGATCACTTCGTCGCCCGGCTTGAGAGCGCGCTGCCGCAGATTGTGCGACGTCAACGCCGAGAGCGCGAGCAGATTTGCCGAAGACCCCGAATTGGTCGTCAGCGCGAATTTCGTACCGATCCTGGCTGCAAGCTTGGCTTCGAATTCGGTATTATACCGGCCCGTCGTCAGCCACATATCCAGCGATGCATCGACCAGCGAACGCGCGTCGGCTTCGCCCACGACCTTGCCGGAAACCGGCACGGCGCTTTCGCCCGGTACAAATGGTTTCGGGGCATGATAACGGCGGGCGTAAAGACCGGCCATATCGACGATCAGGCTCCGTAGCCCCGCTTCGTCGGTATTGGCGACGAGGTCTTCGAGGGTACCGTCACGCATTGCAGCCTTCACTCCCATTAAATTGCGCCGATTGACTGGCGCCGCGCATCCGCTCGGTAGGCGCGAATCTGATTAACCGTAATGTCGCGAGGATCGCTACCAGCCCCCACCGACTGATGCCACCCGACGATCTGTTCGAGCGCCTTGCTCAGGCCCAGGACTGGACGCCATCCGAGCTCGTTGCGCGCTTTCGAGCAATCGAGCCGCAGCAAGGTTGCCTCATGCGGCTGTTCGCCCTGCGGCCCCTCCCAACCGGGCGTGGCGCCCCACAGGCTCATCATGCGATCGACGATCCACGACACCGGTTGCGCGTCGTCATCGCTCGGGCCGAAATTCCATGCGGTCGCTGCGGCCGTGTCCCCCGCCAGCAGGCGATCGGCGATCATGATATAGCCACCCAGCGCTTCCATCACATGTTGCCAGGGGCGAACCGATTTCGGCGCCCGGATAACCGGCTTCGACTGCGATTCGAGCGCGCGGACCAGATCGGGAACAAGGCGATCGAGCGCCCAGTCGCCCCCGCCGATGACGTTGCCGGCGCGCACCGATGCCACAGCGACGCCGCCGGCCTCGAGGAACGAGCGCCGATAGGCGGAGATGACGAGCTCGGCGCAGCCCTTGCTGTTGCTATAAGGGTCATGCCCGCCCATCGGGTCGCTTTCACGATAGGGCCAGACCCATTCGCGATTTTCGTAGCATTTATCGGTGGTGATGCAGATCGCCGCCTTCACGCTCCTGGTGTGACGGATCGCTTCGAGCAGATGGACGGTTCCCATCACATTCGTCGCATAGGTCTCGACCGGCTCGACATAGGACAGCCTGACGAGCGGCTGTGCGGCGAGGTGAAAGACGATTTCGGGCTGCGCTTCGAGCATCGCCGCCTGGAGATGCGCCAGATCGCGCACATCGCCTTCGATATGCTTCACGACGTCCGCGACCCGCGCCATTTCGAACAGGCTCGGATCAGTCGGCGCCGGCAGCGAATACCCCGTCACCTCGGCGCCCATATCGGCGAGCCAGAGCGCCAGCCAGCTACCCTTGAATCCGGTATGGCCGGTCAGAAATACGCGGCGCCCCGCCCAGTCGCTCATCGACTACCAGACCTTCCAGGGCGCGCCGTTTTCCCACAGCTGCTCCAGATGCAGCTTGTCGCGCAACGTATCCATCGGCTGCCAGAAGCCTTCATGATGGAAAGCCTGCAGCTCATGGCCATGGGCAAGCTTTTCGAGCGGCTGCTGCTCCCACACCGTCTCTGGCCCGTCGATCAGATCGAGGACGGAAGGGTGGGCAACGAAAAAGCCGCCATTGATGAGGCCGCCGTCACCGGCTGGCTTCTCCTTGAAATTGGTGACGAAATCGCCGTCGAACTCGAGCGCGCCAAATCGCCCTGGCGGTGCGACCGCGGTGATCGTTGCGCGCTTGCCATGCGATTTGTGGAAGGCGACGAGCGCCGTGACATCGATGTCGGCAACGCCATCGCCATAAGTGAAGCAAAATGCCTCATCGTCGCCGAGATAGGGCTTGATGGCTTTCAATCGCCCGCCAGTCATCGTGGTCGCGCCGGTATCGATCAGAGTGATTTTCCAAGGCTCGGCCCATTTCTGATGCACGTCCATCTTGTTATCGCGCAGATCGATCGTCACGTCCGCCGTATGGAGGAAGTAGTTCGCGAAATATTCCTTGATGACATAGCCTTTATAGCCAAGGCATATGATGAAGTCGTTTATTCCATGCGCGGAATAAATCTTCATGATATGCCAAAGAATAGGCTTGCCGCCGATTTCGATCATCGGCTTCGGTCGCGAGGACGTCTCTTCGCCGATCCGGCTGCCGAGGCCCCCCGCCAATATAACTGCGCGCATTACGTCCCTCTTTTGGCGCTTCTTAAAGTCGCGAGATATTGAGTCAAGCGCGCTGGAAGCGTGGCACGCCGGATTCCTTTCGTTCGTGGCGGATGTCCCAGCGGCTGCGGGCAGCGTGATAGAGCGGCGGGCAAGGCCGGATAGGATGAGCACCATATCTACGCTGCAGCGTTGCCATTTCGGCCGCGGGCTGGTGTACCTCGAGAAGGTGGAGGTTAGCCAGCTTGGCGTGTCCCGCAGCCGCGGGCGCCCATTCCGGGTGACGATGATGCTGCCACCAAGCATATAGCCAAGCACTTCTTCGCGCGGGACAAGCGGCAGGTCGAACGGGACAACGTCGGATCGCGTCTGTGGTGGATGGTACAGCTTTGTGCTCGGGTCACCTCTATGGAACGAGAACGGGTTCTCCAGGCATGTCTGTTCCGGTCCGACGTGCGCGCCAATTTGGTGGAACGGCCTACCACTTCACAATGTTCAGAGCTGTTCGGTGCTATCGTGCAGAAGCTAGCGATATCGCTGGAGGGGGGAAGCATCTCTTCGAACGATCCACTTTCAGAAAGCTGATGATGGAAATCAATTCGGTCGGAGGCTACAAACTTCTCGATTGTCCGCCAGCCCTCTAAATGGAGGGCGTTCTTGATGACATCATTGGCAACAAGCTAAAGCTGTCAATCTTGTAGCTGGGTTCTGTCTGAGCATTGAACTCCGTCATGAGAGTCGGGCTTTGAACTATTGGAATGTTGGCCTGGATAGCGACGCGAACGCATCCCGCCTCCGAACCCACTACGCTGGCGTAGCCGTTGCGGATTATGAGCTGGAAATGGCGGCGAACTGGCGGAGAGGGTGGGATTCGAACCCACGGTACCGTTACCGGCACAACGGTTTTCGAGACCGTCCCAATCGACCACTCTGGCACCTCTCCGCGAGGGTCGACGAGGCTGCAAGCACCCCCGCCGGTCGATGAGCGCGGGGCATTAGCCGAAGCATAAGCGCTTGCCAAGCGCCGCTTGCAACTGTTCGCCAGATGCCTACATTAATCTCGTGATCGAAAAAAATGTTCCCGCTCCGGCTTCGACCGGAATCCCGCCTCAGGCTCCGTTGAGCCTTCCAGTCCGCCATGCCCGCTTTGCGATTGGCGCGGTCGTCCGGCATCGTATGTTCGAATTTCGGGGCGTCATCTTCGACGTCGATCCGGTGTTTGCGAACAGCGAGGAATGGTACGAGTCGATTCCGGAGGATATCCGGCCGGCGCGGGATCAGCCTTTCTATCATCTTTTCGCCGAGAATGAAGAAAGCAGTTATATCGCTTATGTGAGCCAGCAGAATCTGGTTCGCGACGATAGTGATGAGATGATCGATCATCCGGCGATCGCCGGCCTGTTCGACAGCTACGCCGACGGGCAGTACCGGCTCCGGCGCGAGCATCGCCACTAAGGGCAGCGAATCGTCAGCCCTGTCCTGGTGGCCGGGCGTTGTTCTCGCGGCGAAAGCCCCGCGTTTCGGGGGCGCTTTCGGTTGACAATCGCGCGATCTCTCCATAGGGGAGCCGCTTTCCCGCGTGGGAGTCGATGGCGCTGAGCCATTACGTTCGCGCTTAATGCTTTTAAGAAGTGATGAGGGCCATGTTCGCTATCGTGCGCACGGGCGGCAAGCAGTATCGCGTTGCCGCAGGAGACAAGATCGTCGTTGAGAAGATCGACGGAGACGCGGGTTCGACCGTGTCGCTGGGCGATATCCTGCTCGCGGGCGAAGGTTCGGAGCTCAAGGACGTCAGCGGTCTGACTGTTTCCGCCGAGATCATCGCGCAGGCGAAGGGCGAGAAGGTCATCATCTTCAAGAAGCGCCGCCGTCACAATTATCGTCGCCGCAACGGCCATCGTCAGCATCACACGATCCTCAAGATCCTGTCGATCGGTGCCGAGTCCAAGGCAAAGAAGGCTCCGGCCAAGAAAGCTGAGGCCGATGCGCCTGCAGCTGCCGAAGCCTGATAGAGCGCAAGGAGTTATAGAAGATGGCACATAAGAAAGCAGGCGGCTCTTCGCGTAACGGTCGTGATTCGGCCGGCCGTCGCCTTGGTGTGAAGAAGTTCGGCGGCCAGGAAGTCATTGGCGGCAACATCATCATCCGCCAGCGCGGCACCCGCGTTTATCCGGGCCGCAATGTCGGCATGGGCAAGGATCACACGCTGTTCGCGCTGGTCGAAGGCCGTGTCGCATTCCACGACGGCAAGCTTGGACGCAAATATGTCAGCGTCGAAGTGACGGCCCAGGCGGCCGAGTAACGGACGAACCTGATTTCGGGTCGTCCAGAGGGCGACCCGAGCTCCGGCCCAAGGCCGGATGTGAGGGAGCGGTTCAAACCGGCTCCCTTTTTCGTGTCTCCCTCAGAAATTTGTCGCTGCGCTGTAACCAATTGCGTTCACACGCGTTTGGAGCGGCGGAGAGGGAGCTGAGTCCACATGTTCGCACGTACTGAGCGGCTGCTGTTGCGGCCGGGATGGGGAGAAGACGCCCCCGCACTGGCGGAGGCGATCGGCGATTTCGCGATCGTCGGGAAGCTGGCGCGCGCGCCATGGCCCTATGATCTTTCCGATGCCGAATCATTTCTGAGCCGGGATGCCGGGCCATTGCCGAATTTCCTTATGTTCGCCCGCACGCAGGGTGCGCCGCGTCTCGTCGGCGGGATCGGTCTCGACCAGGGCGACGCCGGCGTCGAGCTCGGCTATTGGATTGCGCGTGCATATTGGGGGCTCGGCTTTGCGACCGAGGCGGCGCGGGCCGTCGTCGATATTGCTGATCGCTGCCTGCGATTGCCGCATCTGGTTGCCGGGCATTTTGCCGATAATCCGGCTTCGGCGCATGTGCTGTGCAAGCTCGGCTTCGAGCCAACCGGCGAAATCGCGATGCGGTCGTGCCGCGCCCGCAGCTCTATCGAACCCTGCATATCCTATCGCCGCGTCGCAGGGGCGAAAGGACGCGTCCGGGCGGTCGAGGTCCAACATGACCGGGAGGATATGCTGGCTGCCTGAGCTGGGTGTATTGCATGACCATAGCGCCACTTGATCATTGAACAGAAAAAGCATTGATCCTTGTGAGGGCGCCGATGCTATGCGCCCACATATTGCGGGGAGAGGTGGAGCCGGTGCTGACCGACGCAGAGGGGATCACAGCAATGCCGCATGCCCACTTGCGTCTGTCACCGGGCGAGATGCGATCTGCTGCGCTTGAAGCCGCACGCACCATCCTGCTGGAGGAGGGGCCACAGGCCGTCACCCTGACCGCAGTGGCGAAGCGGATCAATCGCACCCACGCCAACGTCCTGCATCATTTCGGAAGCGCGGGCGAATTGCGGCGGGCGATGGCCGAGATGATGGCCAATCGCATCACCGCCGAAATCGGCGCGATGATCATCGATCAGCGTCGCGATCGGGGCGATATCCGCGAAGTCGTCGATATCACCTTCGACGCCTTCGAGAAGGAGGGCATGGCGGCGCTGATGTCGTGGATGATCCTGTCGGGCGATCGTCAGGCGCTGAGCCCGATTCTCGAGGCGGTGCATGTCATGGTCGAGCAATTGGGCGAGCATCGCGGCGCGCCGTTGCGGGAGCTGACGCAGATGCTCGTGCTCGCCGCGCTGGGCGATGGCATGATCGGCGAGCCGATCGCGAAGGCCCTCAACATCCCGCGCGCGACGACCCGCGCGACGATCTCGCATCATCTGCGCCTCATGCGCGGCTGGTAAAGGTTCTATTCCCGCCCGAATCGTATAAAGGGCGCCGATGCATTTTCTCGATCAAGCCAAGATTTTCATTCGCTCCGGTGCGGGCGGCCAGGGAGCCGTGAGCTTTCGGCGCGAAAAATTCATCGAATATGGTGGCCCCGACGGCGGCAATGGCGGCAAGGGCGGCGACATCATCTTCGAAGCGGTCGCCGGTCTCAATACACTGATCGACTTCCGCTACACCCAGCATTTTCGGGCGCCGCGCGGCAAGGGTGGTGCGGGATCCAATCGCACCGGTGCGGGTGGCAAGGATCTGGTCATCAGGGTTCCCGTCGGCACGCAGCTGCTGTCGGAAGACAAAGAGACCGTCCTTGCCGATTTCACGGTCGCCGGCCAGCAGCAGGTTTTCCTGCGCGGCGGCGATGGCGGCCGTGGCAACGCGACCTACAAGACGTCGACCAACCGCGCGCCGCGTCAGCACGGCGTTGGCTGGCCGTCCGAAGAAATGTGGGTCTGGCTGCGCCTCAAGCTGCTCGCCGATTGCGGGCTTGTCGGATTGCCCAATGCCGGCAAGTCGACCTTCATCAATGCGGTGTCCAACGCCAACGCGAAGGTCGGCGCCTATCCGTTCACGACGGTGCGGCCTCAGCTCGGTGTCGCCAGCCACAAGGGGCGCGAGTTCGTTGTCGCCGACATTCCAGGCCTGATCGAGGGCGCTGCGGATGGCGCCGGCATCGGCGATCGCTTCCTCGGCCATATCGAGCGTTGCCGCGTGCTGTTGCATCTGGTCGACGCCAGCGAGGCCGATCCGATCGATGCTTATCATATCGTTCAGGGCGAACTCGATGCCTATGGCGCTGGCCTCGCCGACAAGCAGCAGATCGTCGCGCTGAACAAGATCGACGCGGTCGACCCCAAGCTGGTCACGAAACTGGCGAAGAAGCTTGCAAAGGCCAGCGGCGCCGAGGTCATGCTGTTGTCGGGCGCGACCACCGAGGGGCTGGAGCCAGTGCTCGATCAGATCATCGAGGCCTTGGGGCCGACGCCGGAAGCTGTCGTTGCAGCGTCCGACGACGCAGAACCCTGGTCGCCGATCTGAGCCATATGGGCGCCGAGCGTTTTTCTCCCGCCAAATGCCCGCGTCTGATCGTCAAGATCGGATCGGCGTTGCTCGTCGATCAGGCAGGCGAAGTCCGGCGGGCCTGGCTTGAGAGCGTCGTCGCCGACATCGCGACGCGACACGCGGCCGGGCAGAAGATCGCTGTCGTATCCTCGGGCGCCATCGCGCTCGGTGCACGTCGCCTCAAGCTCCCGAAGGGCGGGCGGGCGAGCCTCGAAGATGCGCAGGCTGCCGCCGCGACAGGGCAGATTGCGCTTTCGCACTGTTGGGCTGAGTTACTCGGCGATCGCGGGCTGACAGCGGCGCAGATGCTGGTGACGCTCGATGACCTCGAAGATCGCCGCCGCTATCTCAATGCATCCTCGACGCTCGACCGACTGCTCAACCTCGGCGTCGTTCCTGTGATCAACGAGAATGATTCGGTCGCTACGGAGGAAATCCGGTTCGGTGACAATGATCGGCTGGCGGCGCGCATCGGGCAGGCGGCGGACGCGCGCGGCGTGATTTTGCTGTCCGATATCGACGGGCTCTACACGGCCAATCCGCACCGTCATTCCTCGGCGAAACTCGTTCCCGAAGTGATGCGGATCGATGCGCGTATTCGCGCGATGGCCGACGCCGAGTCGGCTTCGGGTATGGGATCAGGCGGGATGACGTCAAAGCTGGAGGCCGCGCGGATTGCGCAGGCGTCGGGCGTCCATCTCGCGATCATCTCGGGAAAGCGCGATCATCCGCTGGCGGCGTTCGATCGCGATGGGCGGGGGACGGTTTTTGTCGGGGGCAAGATCGGCAGCGCGCGCAAGGCCTGGCTGGGCGGGCGATTGACGGCCAAGGGCCGGATCGCAGTGGATGGCGGGGCGGTCACGGCGCTCGCCACCGGCCGGAGCCTCCTGGCCGCTGGCGCTACGGCGGTCGAAGGCAAATTTGTGCGCGGCGACGTCATCGATATCGTCGCGCCCGATGGCCATGTGATTGCGCGTGGCCTGGCGGAATATGACGCGGCGGACGCCTCGGCCATCGTCGGCAAGCGGCGCGATGCGCTGGAGGCTATCCTTGGTTATGCGCCGCGCGGCGCGCTCGTTCACCGCGATCATATGGTGTTGCTGTGAAGGTTGCGATCACCGGCGGCACCGGTTTTCTGGGCGGCCATGTCCTGCGGATTGCAGCCGAGCGAGGGCATGAGATTCGCGCGCTGGCGCGCACGCGGCAGCTCTCGCACGCCAATGTGGAGTGGGTTCGCGGCGCGCTTGACGATTATGGGTCGCTCGCGGAACTGGTGGAAGGTTGCGACGCCGTGATTCATATGGCGGGGGCGATCAACGCCAGCGCGCTTGCGGGTTTCGTCGAGGCAAATGTCACGGGCACGGCATCAATGCTGACCGCGACCGAGGCCGCCGGGATCAAGCGCTTCGTGCAGGTCTCATCGCTGTCGGCGCGCGAGCCCGATCTGTCCTACTATGGCTGGTCGAAGGCTGCAGCGGAGGCACTGGTGCTGCAGTCGCCGCTGGATTGGACGATCGTTCGCCCGCCCGCCATCTTCGGGGCCGGCGACCGCGAAATCCTCGAGCTGTTCAGGATGGCCAAGCGCAAAGGCTTCGTGCCGCTGCCGCCCAGGGGACGGCTGTCGCTGATCGAAGCGGGCGATCTGGCCGGGCTGCTGATCGACCTTATCGATGCCAGGCAGGCGGTCGGACAGATTTATGAGCCCGATGACGGCACGATCGATGGCTATGGTCATCGCGACTTCGTTCGGATGGTAGGCGCCGCAGTCGGCCGTCCCGGCGTGTTGACCTTGGCCGTGCCCCCGCTCGTGCTGAAACTCGTCGGCGCTGCCGAGCGGCTTCGCTATGGCGACCGCGCGAAGCTGACCGCCGATCGGGTGCGTTATTATTGTCACCCTGACTGGGTATGTCGGAAACGTCCACCCGACGAGGTCTGGCTGCCGAAGGTAAAGGCCGGACAGGGTCTCGCCGCCACGGGCGAATGGTACGCGCGCGAAGGCTGGCTTTGATCAGCTGAGGAAGTGGATCAGGAACGCCACGAAGCTTGCGACCAGGCCGATGATCAGGACGCGATAGGCATAGCCCAATAGCCGGTACTTCTTGCGGGCGAGCACGCTGCCATTCTGGTAGATATCGTGCGCGAAGGCGGCATAGACCGCATCGCTGTCGGTGACGGTGTCGAGAATGAGATTGACGAAGTCGTCTTCCGCCATCTGCGTGAATGAGCCGAAGAATAGCATGTTCGCCGGACCGTCCACTTTCGGCGGCACTTTCGTCGAAGGCAACACCGCCATGACCGCGAGCAGCGCGGCCAGAAAAGCGGAGACGCCGAGGATCAGCAATGCAAGCGGCGGGTTGCCCGATTTCACCTGGCCGACGGTGATCGAGAAGATGACGAAGGTCGCGCCCATCAACAGGCTCGCCTTCTGATCGGCCATCTGGCTGAGCTGGTACTGGATTTGTTGCGTCGTCCGCAGCAGATGCACCGCATCGGGCGCGAATCGTCCTCGCGGCGGTGCTCTTTCGTCGGCCATCATTTTCCCCTTAACCTCAAAAGGACCATGCACCGCGATCGGTTCGCTGCCAAGACGCCGCGCTGCTGCCCCGATGCCGCCGCAATCGCTTGGCAAGCGTTGCCGCATCCCGTTAAGGACCTATCATGAGCGACAGAGATCAGATTTTCACCCGCGTGGCCGAGCAGATCGAGCCCTTCAACAAAAAGGGCATCGACCTGTCCGACAGCACCAGCTTTGCCGGCGCTCTCGAATGGGACAGCCTGACGGTGATGGATTTTGTCGCCGCGGTCGAAGACGAGTTCGACATCATCATCACGATGAACATGCAGGCCGAGATCGAAACCGTCGGCCAGCTTGTCGACGCTGTCGCAAAACTGCGGGGCTGAGACGCACGTGAAGGATCTTTTCTCGAAGTTCGATCCGCTGATCAACGAGCGTGAGGCGTTGCTCGCGACCGGCGTGCGCGATCCCTATGGCATCGTCATGGAGAAGGTGCTCTCGCCGACCGAGGCGATCATCAGCGGCAAACGCACGATATTGCTCGGTACCTATAATTATATGGGCATGACGTTCGATGCTGACGTCATCGCCGCCGGCAAGGCCGCGCTCGACAAGTTTGGCGCGGGCACGACCGGCAGCCGCGTGCTCAACGGCACCTATCAGGGCCATCGCGAGTGCGAAGACGCGCTCAAGGAATTTTACGGCGCCGAGCATGCGATCGTCTTTTCGACCGGGTATCAGGCCAATCTCGGTATGATTTCGACCCTGGCGGGCAAGGGCGACTACATCATACTCGATGCCGACAGCCACGCTTCGATCTACGACGGTTGCGCGCTGGGCAATGCGGAGGTCGTCCGCTTCCGCCACAACTCGGTCGAGGATCTCGACAAGCGTCTCGGTCGCTTGCCGGCGGAAGCCGGCAAGCTCGTCGTGCTCGAAGGCGTCTATTCGATGATGGGCGATATCGCGCCGCTGCAGGAGATGGTGCGCGTCTGCAAGAAACACGGCGCGATGATCCTGTGCGACGAAGCGCATGGCATGGGTTTCTTCGGCGAACATGGCCGTGGCGTGTTCGAGGAAGCCGGTGTCTCAGACGATATCGATTTCGTCGTGGGCACCTTCTCCAAATCGGTCGGCACGGTCGGCGGCTTCTGCGTTTCCAACCATCCCAAGTTCGAAGTGCTGCGGCTGGTCTGCCGTCCCTATATCTTCACCGCCTCGCTGCCGCCGTCGGTCGTCGCGACCGCGGCGGCGTCGATCCGTAAGCTGATGCATGCGGACGAGAAGCGCGCGCATCTCTGGAAGAATTCGCGGCGGCTCCATCAGGGTCTGCGCGACATGGGTTACAAGCTCGGCACCGATACCGCACAGTCGGCGATCATCGCGGTGATCCTCGACGATATGACGCAGGCTGTGGCGTTGTGGCAGAGCCTGCTCGAGGCGGGCCTCTATGTGAACACGGCGCGGCCGCCGGCCACACCGTCGGGCATGTTCCTGCTGCGCTGTTCGCTTTGTGCCGAACATACCGACGCCCAGGTCGACGAGATCCTGGGCATGTTCGAAAATGCCGGCCGCGCAACGGGCGTTATTCCCTGAGGCGTCGCCGGCGCGATTAATATGCCTGCTTAAGGTCGCTCCGATTTCGTGTTAGCGTCGCTGCGTGAAAGTGGGGGCTGACACATGGACATGCTGACAACGGGGCCAAGGCCGGTACAGGCGACGGATCGAATCGAGACGCTCGACCTGCTTCGCGGCGTCGCGATCTGCGGCATATTGCTGATGAATATCCCCTATATGGGGATGGTCGGCGATCTCGGCATGCCCGCCTTTCCTGCGATGTGGAACGCGGACTGGATCGCCTGGGGCATACAGAGCGTGTTGTTCGAAGGGACGATGCGCGGCCTGTTCACGATGCTGTTCGGCGCCGGCATGCTGCTCATGCTGCGCAGGGCCGAAGGAGAGGCGCCCGACGTCTCGCCGGTCGATGTCTGGGCGCGACGTTGCTGGGCGCTGATCCTGCTGGGCATCATCCAGTTCGTCCTGTTTCTGTGGCCCGGCGAAATCCTGGTGAACTATGGCGTGACGGGCCTGTTCCTGCTCGCCGTGCGCACCGTCAAGCCACGCGCGTTGATCGCCGGCGCGGCAGCGATCCTGATCGTGATGAGCTGCTTTTATATCCATCAGAGAGTCGAGCGGACGCAGATGCTGCAGGCGAGCACCGCAGCCGCAGCGGCAAAGGCGGCAAACAAGAAGCTGACCGAAGAGCAGGAAGGCGCCCTCGAAGCGCGCGAGAAGGCGATCGAAATATATCACCCCAAACCGGCTGACACAGCCAGGCAGATCAAAGAACGCACCCACTTCCCGTCGATCCTCACCTGGAGTCTGGGCCAGTGGAACGACTGGAATATGGGCGGTTCCGAATGGTATCTGCTGATCTGCGAAAGCATCGCATTCATGATGATCGGGATGGCGCTGTTCCGGACCGGCATCCTCACGGGAAATGGCTCGGCGGCGACCTATCGATGGATGATGCTGATCGGCTATGGTGGCGGCTTCGCGGGCCGGCTCGTCGCGCTGTACTGGGGATCGCGCACCGGCTTCGATCTGGATTTCGACAAGCTCAGCGTCAGCTACACGGTGTTTCGCAATGCGATGTATGAGCCCACGCGGCTCGCGATAACGATCGGGCATGTCGGGCTGCTCGCCACCCTCTTCCGCTCCGGCGCGCTTGGCCGCGCGAAGCCGTTGCGCGCGCTCGGCCGGATGGCGCTGACGGTTTACAGCCTTCAGTCGATCATCACCTCGGTTCTGTTCTATGCGCTCGGCTGGGTCGGATCGTTCGGGTTTGCCACGCTGATGGCGATCGCGGTTTCGATCTGGGTGATCACTGGCGCCTTTGCCATGTGGTGGCTCGATCGGTTCGATATGGGACCGGCCGAACGCTTCCTGCGCGCCATGTCTTATGGATCGCTTTCCATACTGCGTCCGAAGCCGGTGACGGCGAGCATCGCCCCGATTTCGTAGCACTTCGCCACGCATCATAGCCGGCATGTGCGAAACGCTTTGCGGCGTGGCCGCCGCGCGATACACTGTCGACATGGCGACATATTCTCCCGACGCCCTGAGGCGAGGATTGTCTCCGTCGGCATGGCGGGTGATCGCCGCTGTCGTCATCGCGGTATCGGCGGCGCTACTGCTGCTCGCGGTCGTGACGATGGTTGCGCGCTCCAACGCCGCGCGGGACGAAGCGCTCGATCGCGAGCAACGCAGCTATGGTATTATGCTGCTGACCCAATCGACCGATGCCTCGCTCGCCCGGGCCGAAGCCGCGCTGGGCCGTTATGTGATCGATGGCGATCGGCGGACGGCCACCATCTATTATGACGAGTGGCGCCGCGCCGACAGCCAGATTCGACAGCTTGCGCGGCTGACGAACGGCCAGCCCGATCAGGCGTTGCTGGTCAGAAGACTGGGTGAAGTCTATCGCGCCCGCGACAAGGAACTCGCGACTGCGGCTGCCTTCGCCAATGTCGGCAAGGGCTGGTACGCAATCGGCATGCTCAATCGGGTGGCGCAATCGACGACGCTCGGAGACATATCCACCATACTCGCTCAGATCACGACGAATGAGCGCAAGCGGCTCAATACGCGATCCGAGGCGACGACCTTTTCCGGTGAAAGGGCCAACAGCTTTGCGACCTTGTTGTCGGTGCTCGGCCTCGCGCTGGTCGGCCTCGCCATACTGCTTGGTTGGCTGGCGGCGGCGGCGGCGGCGCATGGCAAGACGGCGGCCGATCTTGCCGAAGCGGAAGGTGATCGCGCTGCCCGGCTGGAGGAAGCCGTCGCCGCGCGCACCCGCGAATTGCAGGGCATGAACGCGCAATTACGCACGGAAAGCGAAATCCGCATTCGCGCAGAGGCGCAACTGGCGCAGGCGCAGAAGATGGAGGCTGTCGGGCAGCTCACCGGCGGTATCGCCCACGATTTCAATAATATGCTGGCGGTCGTGGTCGGTGGGCTCGATCTGGCGCGCCGCAAGCTCGCGCAGAAATCTCCCGATGTCGGCCAGCATCTCGAAAATGCGATGGAAGGTGCCGATCGGGCCGCAGCACTGACGCGGCGATTGCTGTCCTTCGCACGTGACGAACCGCTGCTGCCCGATGTCGTGTCACCGGCGAAGCTCGTCACCGGCATGTCCGATCTGCTCGATCGTACATTGGGCGAGCGTATCGAGGTGCATGTGGCAGCCAACGGCGCGAACTGGCCGATCTTCGTCGACGGCCACCAGCTCGAAAATGCGTTGCTCAATCTTGCGGTCAATGCGCGCGATGCGATGGATGGCGCGGGGCGGCTGGATATCACCGTCGCGGATATCGATATCGCCGCGGCCGATCCGATCGGCGTGGCGCCCGGCGCCTATGTTCGGATCAGCGTCACCGACAATGGCAGCGGGATGAGCGCTGCGGTGCAGGCACGCGCCTTCGAGCCCTTTTATACGACCAAGCCTGTCGGCAAGGGTACGGGGCTGGGCCTGAGCCAGATTTTCGCTTTCGTTCGCCAGTCCGCCGGGGATATCCGCATCAGATCCGAACCGGGGCGCGGTACGACGATATCGCTGTTTCTGCCGCGATGCACCGGCAAGGCGATCAGCGATCGGCCGACGATCGAGACGCCGACGATCGGCTCACATGCCGAAGGCGTCTCGGTTCTTCTGGTCGAGGATGATCCGCGTGTTCATGCTTCGACAAAAGCGGGATTGACGGAGCTCGGATACAAGGTGCGCGGCTGTACCAGCGGGGCTGAAGCCCTGACCATGCTGGCACGGGATTCGGTCTATGATCTCGTCCTCACCGACGTGATGATGGCGGGCATGACAGGGCCGGAACTGGTCGCCGCCATTCACCGTGACTATGGCCATATCGGCGTATTGTTCGTCACCGGCTATGTCGGCGAATCTGGCAAGACCGATGATTTTGCCGGCTATGAAGTGCTGCGCAAGCCGTTCACTATCGCCGCGTTGGGCAGGGCCGTGGAGCATGCGCTCGATCGGCGCGGCCCCTCAACTGCGTCGCAGGCAGCCTGATCAGCGAACCGCACCGCGGACCAGCAAGGCGGGCAGAAGGCTGATCGCACCCAGGATTGGCCAGCGACGCTGCCAAGGCCGAATGCGGATTTCTGCGGCGGCATGGCGGTTGATCTTCCATGCCAGATAATCGATCCCGCCGGCATAGGTCGTGGTCGCCTTGGCGAGCCGCACGATCGTCAGCATCTTGCCCTCGCGGCGCCTTTTTGCCCAAAGCCGCGCGGCTTTCATCCGGTCTTCGGTGGACAGCGCGTCGCCGAAGATCACCCTGCGCTGCGCATCGATCTGCGCAGGGAGGTCGGCCGCCAGCAGCACGGCCGGCGTGAAGCGCCGATAGCGATCCGGATCGCTATCGACCACCGATGCCGCGCGCGTCTTACGCTCGGCGCGCAGTTCGGCCGAATAGGTCAGGGCAAAGGCGGCCGACCAGAGCGCGCCTTCATCGACGATATCGTCGACCATGGCCCGCGCGGCGAGAAGCAGCGCAGGCCCCGCCTGGGCAACCGACGCGATCACGCGGCGCCGCGCGATCTCGTTAGCGACCCAGACAAGCCGGGAAGGCTGCGCAAAGCGAGCCCAGACCGATACGTTGCGTGTCTCGGATGAGGCAAGACGGGCAAAGTCGGCCTCGCTCAACACGGCATATTTCGCGATCAGCCCGTCATGTTCGAACGGAAATACGTTGGGGGGCACCAGCCGGTTGGCAAAGGCGAGCCAGCCGGACTCGAAGGCTTCGGCATAATCCGACACGATCAGATAGAAATCGAGCATCAGCCCGTCGAGATTGGATTCCCGCAAGCACGATCCATAGAAGAGTACGGCGCGGGCGGCGCGGTCATGCCGGGCCGCGATCGCGGCCGCCATGCCGCGCACGCGCGGATCGACGGGCAGGGCGAGTTCGTCCGCGACCAGACCTCTGAGAGGCGCTGATCTATCTGCCGCCGCCATGGATGTTCAGGCGGCGAGGCGCAGGAACGGAACGGGTGCGGTGGTCTTGAGCAGGATCGGCCGGCCGGGGCCTGCCTGGAAGATTTCGCCATCGAGAATGACGCTCGACCGGTCGCCCTCGATCAGGATCTCATCGCCGCGCTCGAAATGGACGCCGTCCATCTTATCGCGACCGACGCGCCCGAACACGCCCGCGATCAGCGCCCGCAGCAACGGAATTGGACGCTGGTCGACCACCATCAGCTGCAACGCGCCCGTGCCATAGCCGTTGGTGCCCGTACCGAGCAGCAGCCGATGCAAGGTCGTCACGATCAGCAACGAGAAACGCCCGGTGATCTGGCCCTGACGCATCATCGACACCCGCAGCGGATTGGCGGCCGGCGGCAGAAAGGCCGAACGGATGCCGAGCACCAGGCTCACCAGCACCGCGAGGAAGGCCAGCGCATGGCTGACGCCGTTGGGCAGGCCCAGCGGATAGATCTTGTTGCGGCAATAGAGGATCGTATCCGCGAGCCCCGCGCCGCCGAGGAACATGCCGAGCACCGGACGGCCGCCTTCGGCGCCATCGGACAGCGCAATCAGTTCGCGCTCGACGACATGGCCTTCCATGCCGGTGCGCGCGATATGCAACACGCGCTCCAGCGCGACGATCGGATCGCCGACCGCGCCGAGATCGAGCGCGATCAGATTGGTCTTGCCGTTCGGCAGAACCGCCACGGGTGGCGGCGTGCCATCGAAATAATCGCCGAGATAGAGTTCGGTCAGCGCGGCTTGTACCGTGCCGTCACCGCCATTGACGACGAGCACCTTGGGATTGACGCGCGAGATCGTGCGCAGCGCCTCGCCGATTTGCTCGACGCTCTCGACCTCATAGTGAAACACATCGCTATGCGATGCGCAAAAACTGCGCACGCGCGGCAGCAGCGAGCGGTTGCCCGTCGAGCGCGGATTGGAAAGGAGCGCTACCAGCGCCACGTCAGCGAGACGCCATTGCGAGCGGCCCGAAGGAACCGCCCTTGATATAGTTCATCACGATCGACACCCGGGCGATGCCCCTGACCTGGACCTGGACGATCTTCGGGTCGGGCTTGCGCTTGAACAGCACGTCGAACAGAGACATTTTCGGATTGCCGGACATGCCGCCGCCATCATTCCGGCCGGTGCCGCCCGAGCCATCGAGATCATGGCGGACCGAAATCGCATAGGTCCCGGCGGCAGGCACCGGCATGCAGACGTCGATAGGGCCGGCTGAAGGCACGGGGATGTCGATGCGGCGCAGATAGCTGCCCTTGTCGAAATAATGATCGGGGCTTCCGCCATAGGACTGTACGCGGATGGTGCCCGTGCGCGCCTTGAGACCTTCGACATGGACCAGCAGGGCGGGGCCTTCGCCCCGCTCGCACGTCGCCGCAGCCGGGCCGAGCACAGACGCATGCGCGCCGACATTCGCTGTCGCCGCCATCATCAATGCACCCATTCCAACCACAAGTTTCGACATGACCTCTCTACTCCTGGCAGCTATAGCCACACGCAAGCGCATGACTGAAACACAGCCCCATGCGTCTGGAGATGGGCCGCGAATGCGGCCAGAACATGGTCATGAGGCGTCCAAAAGTTGAGATTTGACACGCTTACCGACCGTTATATGGCGCGGCTGATTGCGACTCCGCTGCTCGGCACGTTGATTATCGCGGCCATGTTGCTGACGCTCGACAAGATGCTGCGGCTGTTCGATTTCGTCGTTTCGGAAGGCGGGCCGGTCAGCGTCGTCTGGCGGATGCTGGCCAATCTCATCCCCGAATATATGTCGCTCGGCATCCCGATCGGCCTGATGCTGGGCTGTCTGCTGGCCTTTCGCAAGCTGGCCTTGTCGTCCGAGCTCGATGTGTTCCGGGCGATCGGCATGAGCTATGGTCGGCTGCTGCGCGTGCCCTATTATTATGCGCTCGCGCTCGCCTTGCTGAACCTCGCGATCGTCGGCTTCATCCAGCCCTATTCGCGCTACGCTTATGAAGGTCTGCGGTTCGAACTGCGCTCAGGGGCATTGGGCGCGTCGATCAAGGTCGGCGAATTCACCAAGCTCGGCAAGCGGATGACGGTGCGGGTCGAAGACAGCCGCGATGGCGGCCGCGAACTGACCGGCATTTTCGTGATGACCGAGTCGAACGATGGCAAGAGCCTCGCGGTGACCGCCGAACACGGGCAGTTCATGGCGACGGACGATCCGGACACGATCATCCTTCGCCTGCGCAACGGCGTCCTCGTACATGATGCACCGAGTTTCAAGGAACCGCGCGTCCTCGGTTTCGTCGGCCATGATCTGCCGATCGATCTGCCAAAGATGGAAACTTTCCGCCAGCGCGGCGGCCGTGATCTGGAAATGACGATACCCGAGCTTGCGGTGGTCGCGCACAAGGATGGCACGCCGGCAAGCCTGCGATCCAAACTCAGGGCAGAGTTTCATTTCCGGCTGGTCGAGGTGGCGACGATGTTCCTGCTGCCGATGCTGGCACTGGCGCTGGCGGTGCCGCCCAAGCGATCCTCGTCGGCACTCGGCGTGTTCCTGTCGATCGTGATGATCGTGACCCAGCACAAGATCAACGAATATGCGGCCTCGGTCGCGGCGCTGGGCCGGATTGATCCGATCATCGCGCTGTGGGTGCCATTTCTGGCATTCGCCGCGCTGGTCTGGTGGATGTATCGCACCATTGCACATGTGCCGGGTGGTCAGCCCATCGGCGCGCTCGAAAAGGTCGCTGAAAAGGCGGGTAAGGCGATCATGCGCTGGGTCAAATTCGGGCGGAAGCGGCCAGCATGATGAACATCTCCTTCTTTGCCTCCCGCCGCATCACCCTTTATATGGCGCGCATGTTCCTGGTGCGGTCGGCGGCCGTTCTCGGCGCACTGGTGATCATATTGATGGCGCTCGATATGCTTGGTGAGTCGGGCGACATTCTCGCCTATCCGGGCAACGGCAATCACGAGCTCTGGCTGTACGCAACATTGCGCGCGCCGCAGATCGTCGCGCGCTTCCTGCCCTTTGCGGCGCTGCTCGGCACCTTGATAACCTTCGTGACGCTCAACCAGAACAGCGAAGTAATCTCGATGAAGGCGGCGGGGATTTCAGCCCACCAGATTCTCGCGCCGCTAATCGTCGCCAGTATCGGCGTGGCCTTGCTGTCGTTCACGTTCAACGAACGTGTCGTCGCGCGTTCGACGGCCACACTGACCGCATGGCAAAACGCCAATTACGGCCCCATTCCGGTCGATCGCGGGATCGTCGCCAATGTCTGGGTGCGTGATGGCGACGACCTGATCCATGCCGTTTCCGCGCAGGGCCGCGGGCCGCGCACGCGGCTGGACAATGTCTCGATCTACGATCGCGATGGCGGCCGGCTCATCGCCATCATCAAGGGCGCGCGTGCCATGCAAGTGGCCGGCGGCTGGCGCGTCTCGAATGCGCAGCGGTTCGATGTGGCGCGTGGCGTCACCGCGACAGTGCCGCAATTTGATTTCGCGCAGGGGGTGACGCCGGATCGCTTCACGCTCGCGACGGTCGATCCCGCGGCCAAATCCTTCCTGCAACTGAAGGCCGCGATCGAGGATCTCAGCGCGGCCGGTCGCCCCACCGGGCCGCTCGAAGCGGGGCTGTGGCACAAGGTTTCGGGACCGTTGTCGTCGGTGCTGATGCCGCTGCTGGCCGGCGTCGCCGCTTTCGGCCTCGCGCGCTCCGGCCGCATGTTCATTCGCGCCGTGATCGGCATGGGGCTCGGCTTCGCCTATTTCGTGGCGGACAATTTCGCGCTCGCGATGGGCAATCTCGGCGCCTATCCGCCGCTGCTGGCGGCCTGGGCGCCGTTCTTCCTGTTCCTGCTGATCGGCGAAACCGTCCTCATTCGAACCGAGGAATAGCCGTGCCGCGTCGCCGACGCCTCAAGGTCGCAAATATGCCGCATTGGCAAGCCATTGGCCGAAGTCATATTGCGCCTTATATGCTTGGGCGACCGATTGTTCTCGAGGTTTTGACGTGAAGATAGCCACCCTGAAGCCCGCATTCTGGAGCAAGGCGCACCATCTCGACAGGATGACCTTGCGCGAACTGTGGATCGCCTATTTTCAATATCCTGCGATCATCAGCTATCTGTTGTCGGCATTCGTCGCGATCGGACTGTTCTTCGTCTATCCGGCGCCGCTGGTGCCGACGCTTGCCGCCGTCGGTATCTCGATCGCGATCTACCCGCTGGTCTGGTACTGCCTGCACCGCTGGGTGCTGCACAGCCGCTGGATGTTCAAGGTGCCCTTCCTTGCCGCGACCTGGAAGCGGATCCACTATGATCACCATCAGGATCCCAACCGGCTCGAAATCCTGTTCGGCGCGCTCCACACGACCTTGCCGACGATCGCGCTGGCGACCGCGCCGATCGGCTATCTGATCGGCGGTACCGGCGCGGCGCTCGCGGCCTTTGCGGCAGGGCTTCTCACCACCTGCTTCTACGAGTTCTGCCACTGCATCCAGCATCTCGCCTATAAGCCGAAGCGCCAGTTCATGGTCGAAATGAAGGCGCGCCACATGGCGCACCATTTCCACGACGAGCGCGGCAATTTCGGCATCACCAACTATTTCTGGGATCGGCTCTTCGGCACCTATTACGAGCGTATCGAAAAGGACAGGAAGAGCGAGACGGTGTTCAATCTCGGCTATACGCCCGAGGTAGCCGAGCGCTATCCGCAGGTGGCGCAGCTTTCCGGCGGCGTCGCGACCGGCCATCCGAGCTCACGTATCTCGCACTGATGTCGAACACCGGCGCCATTTCGATCCGGTCTGTCGCCAGCAAGGCGGACAAGGCCCGTTTCGTCGACCTTGCCTATCGGCTCAATGCCGGCGATCCCAACTGGATTCCGCCGCTCCGCATGGAGGCGATGGAGCTCATCACCCCGGGCAAGAATCCCTGGTATGAGCATGGCGAGCAGCAGCTTTTCCTGGCCGAGCGTGACGGCGAGCTCGTCGGCCGCATCTCCGCGCATATCGACCATCTCTGGCTGGCGATGCCGCCGCAGCAGGGAGGCGGTCCGGACATAGGCAATTGGGGGCTGCTCGAAGCGACCGATGCCGAGGTCACGAAAGCGCTGATCTCGACCGCCGAGCAGTGGCTGCGCGACAAGGGCATGACGAGCGTGATGGCGCCGATCAGCTGCTCGATCTGGGAAGAGCCGGGATTGCTGGTGCAGGGCCATGATCATCCGCCGTCGGTGATGATGGGCCATGACAATCCCGCTTATCAGGCGTGGATCGAGGCGCTCGGCTATGCCGGTGTCAAGGATCTGCTGACCTTCGATCTTCCGATCACACCCGAATTCCCGCCGTTGGTTCAGCGCATCATCCAATCCGGCGAACGCAACACGCGAATTCGTATCCGGAAAGTCGATAAAACCCGCTTCGACGAGGAAGCGGCGCTGATCCTGTCGATCCTCAACGATGCCTGGTCGGATAATTGGGGTTTCGTGCCGATCACGGCGAGCGAGATCGCCTATACCGGCAAGAAGCTGAAGCCGATCGTGTACGAGGATCTGATCCGCGTCGCCGAGGTCGAGGGCGAGCCCGTCGCCTTCATGATGACGTTGCCCGATCTCAACGAGCTTACGGCCGATCTGGACGGCAGGCTGCTGCCGTTCGGCTGGGCCAAGCTGCTATGGCGCTTGCGCAAGCCGAAGGTACGCACGATGCGCGTGCCGCTGATGGGTGTCGTGAAGCGGCTGCAATCGACCCGGCTCGCCAGCCAGCTCGCCTTCATGATGATCGAGTATATCCGGCGCGACGCCGTCGCCCATTATGGCTCGACGCGCGGCGAGATCGGCTGGGTGCTCGAGGATAATCAGGGGATGGTTTCGATCGCCGAGTCGATCAACAGCAAGATCGACAAGATCTACCGCATCTACCAGAAGGCGCTCTAGCCTTGACCCTGCAGGCGTGGTGGATCTTCGTCTGCGCCACCTTCCTCGTTTCGGCCATGCCCGGCCCGAACATGTTGCATGTCATGACGCAGGCCATGCGCCAGGGCGTCGGTCGCTGCCTGTTCACGATGGCCGGCTGCATGGCTGGACTGTTGCTGCTGTTTGGGCTGTCGGCGATGGGGATGAGCGCGCTGCTCACAGCCTTGCCCCAGTTGCTCGATGCGATCCGGATCGTCGGCGCCGCCTATCTGGTCTGGGTCGGGATCAAGGCCTGGCGTGACCGCGGTGCGCCGATCGACCTTCGCGAAGGCGAGGTTGCAGACGTTGCGGCCACCGCTGGCCAGCTTTTCCGTGGCGGCTTCCTGATCAGCGTCAGCAATCCCAAGGCATTGATCTTTGCGGCCGCCTTCTTCCCGCAGTTCGTGGCCGCCGACGCCCCGAAGATCCCCCAATTCGCGATATTGCTCTGCACATTCGCGGTGATCGAGATCGCATGGTATTTCACTTATGCCGTCAGTGGCCGCAGCCTGGCGCGCTATCTCAAACAGGCGACGTGGCAGCGGATGTTCAACCGGGCTACGGGTGGCCTGTTCGTTTTCTTCGGATTGTCGCTACTCGTCTGGCGGCGCTAGAGCCTGTTTCGGTTAGATGGAAACGCCGTGATTGTGTCTGGAAGCTCGCTGGGTAGGAGGAACGCGCAGCACGGGCTGGGGGAGCTCCCGCGCAAGCGTTCCGACGCCCCCAGCGGGCTTCCAGACACAACCCCGAAGGGGCGGGCCCCTTTTGGCCCATCGCTACGTTGCTCGTCGGTCACAATGCATCAACATTGCTCCCTCCTCGCGCCTGGCGCTGGGCCAAAATCGGCTCCGTCCCGGCGCTTCCATCTATCCGAAACAGGCGCTAGAGTCCGATTCGGCGCAACTGAATCGGAGGCGGCGGCCCGAGCGCTGACGCCCGCGCGCGTCAGACCATCCTAAATCTCGTTGGCGCGCGCGAATTTGGCGATGTATTCGCCGGCGCGAAAAGCCAGGGCCTCGATAGTCTGCGTCGGCTGGCCGCGGCCGGATGTCACCATGCTCGAACCGTCGCACAGGAAGAGGTTACGCACGTCGTGCGTGCGGTGATATTTGTCGATCACCGATGTGGCCGGATCGTTGCCCATGCGGCACGTGCCGAGCAGGTGCACACCACCACTGGCCTCGGTGTCCTCGCCGGGGACGATCTGCTGGGCGCCGGCCGCGTCCATGATCTCGATGGCGCGCTGGACCTGCCAGGCCGCGTGCTTCTTGTCGTCGGGATGGTCTCTGTAGGTGACTCGTATCGCCGGCACGCCCCAGGCGTCCTTCAGCTCCGGATCGATGTCGACGCGATTGGTTTCCTGCGCCAGCGATGTGCCGTGCCCCGAGCAGTTCATCCAATAGGTATAGGATTCGAGATATTCCTTGAAACCCGTCCCCCAGGCCGGCGTTCCGTTGGGCACGTTCTGACCCCAGGTCAGCGGGCCGCCGGAGCGCGCATCAAAGCCACCGCCGCCGTAAAAGCCGCGCTTCGGATCGGAATCGTAGAAATCGTGCAGGATGCGCGTGACGTTGGCGCCCTTATACTCGTTCAGCGGGTGTTCGAACCGCGCCGCCGCGCCGCCGCCCTTGTTGAACATCAGGTAGCGGCCAACCGCGCCGCTGGAATTGGCGAGGCCCTCCGCATTGGTGCCCGAATTGAGCAGCAGCTTCGGAGTCTCGGCACCATTGGCGCACACCACCACGGCGCGTGCATTCTGGAACTGCTCCTTGCGATCGCGATCATAGTAATACACGCCGGTGGCGCGGCCGGCGCGGTTCATGCCGATGCGAAACACATAGCTGTCGGGGCGCACCTCGCAGCGGCCGGTCGCCTCGGCCTCGGGAATGACGGTCCACACCGACGATGATTTGGCCGTCACCTCGCAGGCGTAACCACCGCACAGGCCGCACTGGACGCAGGCGGGGCGGTCCTTGTACAGCACCGAGTTGATCGCCATCGGCGCGGGGAACGGGTGGAGGCCGAGCTTGCGCGCGCCGCGCTCGAACAGCACGCCGGACGATTTCACCGGCAGCGGCGGCATCGGATAGGGCTTGCTGCGGGGCGGATCGAAGGGACTGGCACCAGCCAGCCCCGAGACGCCGACTTCCCATTCCACCTTGGTGTAATAGGGCTCCAGTTCGGCGTAGATGATCGGCCAGTCGACCAGGCTCGCGCCCGCGATCGGACCGAACCGGCTGCCCTCGATAAAGTCGATTTCGTGCAGCCGCCAGAAGTTGGCGTTGAAGTGTGCGCTGCTGCCTCCGACGACGCGTGCATAGGTCAGCGGATTTCTGCCGGCCGTACGTTCGGCCTTCTGGCTCGGGTCGCGGCGGAACGTCTGCGGATTGGTGGCCGGATTGTTGGTGATGCCCGAGAGGTTGCGGTACTTCAGCTCGTCATGTTCGAACTCCTCGGGCCCCATGCGCGGGCCCTGCTCCATCACGATGACGCTGTTGCCGGCGCGCGCCAGTTCGCGCGCCACGATGCCACCCGCAGCGCCGGAGCCCACGACGATGAAATCGACTGTCTCGCTGATCTTGTATGTCTTGCGGTTCATGGAGTCGCTCCCGTCAGGCGGTGTAGGGCTTGGTGCCGGGATAGGGCTCGAACCCCGCATAATCCTTGTCGTAATAGCCGAAGGGCGGTTCCCAGACATGGTTGTCTTCCACGCCGATCAGCTTCCAGCCCAGGTTGTCGTGGTTGCCGCCATATTTCGGCAAGGCGAGGAGCCCGAGCACGGTCAGTCGACGTACCGCGTTGAAAAAGGGTGTCTTGTCGATCTCCTGCAGCCAGCTGACCTGCTGCGTTGCGGATGCCGCAGAGAATGGCTTGTCGGCGCCGTACCGCTTCGCATAGCCATCGTTGAAATCCGTCAGACCCTTCAGGAAGGACGGCCGCTGCGCGGCGAAGAAACTGCCGAGCGCATTGTCGATGAAATAGATGACGCGGGCGTCCCGCGCGCCGGGCGTCGCGCCGCCGGGCACGATCTGGTTCGCAATGGCGTCGACCTCCGCCGCTTCGGCGGCGCTCAGCGTGGTGATAGCGGTGGGGGGCGACGTCATGTCATCCATGCCGTGCATGCCATGCGCGGCATGGCCCGCCTGCTCGGCGGCGGCCGCGATTCCCGGCCAGTTCATGGCGATCCAGCCCGCGCTGCCCAAATTACCGATCGCCGCCAGGAAGCTACGCCGCGAGGGGGTTGATTGTTCCATGGACCGCTCCGAATCTGGCAGGAAACCGCCGCATTCCTGCGCATTGGAAGGAACACGTAAGCAGCGTATCACGAGAAGCGCCAGGCGCAAGCAGGCGTCGTCATGTGATTACGGTGACATCACGGTGACAGATTTTTCTGGGAAAACCGCCAAAGCGCGCCGTAACAATGCGTTACCGGCGGGCCGGTCTCGCGGCCCGTCGCCGCGCATTCAGCTGCGAAGGCGGATCCATGTCGGTGCGTGGTCGCTCGCCTTCTCCTTCGCGCGCGTATCCTTGTCGACACCGGCGTCGATCAGCCTGTCGGCGGCCGGCGGGCTGAGCATCAGATGATCGATACGAAAACCGGCGTCGCGCTGCCAGGCGCCCGCCTGATAATCCCAGAATGTATATGCAGGCCCACGCGGATGGATGGTGCGCAGTGCGTCGGTCCAGCCGGCGTTGCACATCCGGCGGAAGGCGGTGCGGCTTTCCGGCTGGGTCAGCGCGTCGTTCGCCATTGCGCGTTCGGAAAAGACGTCGTCCTTCGAGGGCGTCGGAATGACGTTATAATCGCCGCACAGGACGACCTGGCGCTCGGATGCCCACAGGCTTGCGGCGTGATCGATCAGGCGATCGAACCAGGCGAGCTTGTAATCGAATTTGGGGCCGGGCTGGGGGTTGCCGTTGGGCAGGTAAATCGAACCGATCACCACGCCATCCACCTCAGCCTCGATATAGCGGCTGTGCGTCGGATCGGGATCGTCGGGCAGTCCCTTCATCCGCTCGATCGGCTGGAGGCCGCGAGCGAGGATTGCGACGCCGTTGAAGCCCTTCTGCCCGTGCCAGATCGCGCCATAGCCCGCCGCCTCGATATCGGCGATCGGGAAGGTCTCGTCGGAGGTCTTGATTTCCTGCAGGCACGCGACATCGGGCTGCTTTTCTTCGAGCCATTCGAGGAGGCGCGGCATGCGCGCCTTGATGCCGTTGATGTTGAACGTTGCGATCTTCATGGGGCAAGCGATAGCCCGTCACGGTCCCGCTGTCAGGCGCGAATCAGACCGAGAAACTCGATCCGCAGCCGCAGCCTGAAGCGGCGTTGGGATTGGTCACGCGGAAGGCGGCGCCACCAAGCGATTCGACATAATCGACGGCGCCGCCCCGAACGAGATCGAGACTCATCGGATCGACCACCAGCGATACGCCGTCGCATATCGCGACGGTATCGTCGGCAGCCGGAGCATCGGCGAGTTCGAACTTATACTGGAAGCCCGCGCAGCCCCCGCCGTCGATAGCCAGCCGCAGGATTGCGGGTTTGCCCGTCTTCGTCGCGATCGCGGCAACGCGCGCAGCGGCGGAGGGAGTCAGGTCGATGTCGAGTATGGCTGTCATGTCCCCAAGATAGGCGCTGCGCCACGTAATGAAAAGGCCGCCGGTCGAAACCGGCGGCCTATCGTACCGCATCGATATTGTGGACGGTCAGTCTTCCGGACCACCCAGGGCTACCGGCGCGCCTACTTGCTGTTCGTTGACCGCCACGAGATAGTTGGCGGACTGCAAGAAAGGGATGGGGTTCACGGCCCTCCCGTCGATCCGTACTTCATAATGGAGGTGGGGGCCGGTCGAGCGGCCGGTCGAGCCGACATAGCCGATCAGGTCGCCGCGACGAATGCGCTGGCCAGGGTGCGCCACGATCTTCGACATATGGCCATAACGGGTCGCAATGCTCTTGCCATGATCGATCTCGACCATATTGCCATAGCCGCCAAACCACTCAGCGCGATCGACCAGGCCATCGGCGGTTGCATAAATTGGCGTTCCCGTCGGCGATGCCAGATCGACACCGGCATGCATGGCCGCCGAGCCGCGGAATGGATCGGCGCGAACACCGAAGGCGCTGGTGAAGGTGAAGGCGGAGATCGGTTTGGTCGACGGGATCGAGATCACCCCGTTCTCCATCGCATCGAGCTTCTTCCACGACATGAACAGCGACCGGAACTCGGCCGCGCCATCGGCGTTTTTAGCAACGACCTGGTCCTGTGCGTGCGCAGCGGCCGGAGCGACGAGTGCCGCGAGCGACAGCGCTACCGCCGCCGTTTTCGTGCGGACTGCTGAAATAACCCTGAAACTAAGCGAGCGTCGCAACTGAACCATTGCTCGAAAGATCATGAAACCCCCGCGACCGAATACCATCAGAAGGCGATATGCCTCCTTCTGCCCTGTTAGCCGCTGTCAGGATTGCCCCCCTGCGCGACGCTCCGAACCTTGTGAGGAGCATCGTCCGGTGCGGCAAGACTGTCGTACAGTTCTTTCGTCAAACCGGCTCTGAGGCGGGCTGAGTCGTTGAATGGAGGTTTCAAACTTCCACGAAAGTATAATTTGACGAGACGGACCCATGTCTCGCCCGGTTCGAATCGCTGCACTGCACAATGATAGGCGAACCACTCCACTCCGGCCGCGACATGGCCGACCTCGTCTTCTGCAATCCGCCGCAATATTCGGGCGGAGACAGCGTCTCCGGCGGCCTCCGAGCGTGCGATCATTGCCGGCGTCACATCGAGACCTCTGGCTTCGAGCACCATCGGCACGATTGCCAGACGCGCGAGAGGATCGGCCGCAGTCTTCTCCGCAGCTTCCCACAGACCGTCATGGGCGGGCAAATCGCCATAGCTCGCCCCCAGCTGAGATAGACGCCGCTCGATCATGTAGAAGTGCATCGCTTCTTCGGCGCCGACCTTCATCCAGCAGTCGACGAAGCCGCGCGGCATCTGCGCGCCGAAACGCCCGATCAGATCGAAGGCGAGATCGATCGCGACATATTCGATATGCGCCAGTGAGTGGAGCATGGCGATCCGGGCGCGGCCCGACCCCCCTGATCGCCTTGGCATCCGGGCTGGGGGCAGCAGGGGAGGCCGATCCGTTCGCGCAGGCTTGTCGGGCATCGCTGTAGAAAAGCCCCAGCCGATCCGCCCCAGCCGCCAGTCGCGCGCAGCCTTGCGCGCTACCTTCACCTTGGTCAGAGGATCGGCCGCGTCGAGCACCGCGCGACATGCTTGTGTTACGTCGATCACCCGCCGGTCAGGCGGCTTTGGCCGCATCCAGCACGGCCTCGGCATGGCCCTTGACCTTCACCTTGCGCCAGATCCTGACGATCTTGCCATCCTTGCCGATCAGGAAGGTCGCGCGGTCGATGCCCATATATTGGCGGCCATAGAGGCTCTTCTCGATCCAGGTGCCATAGGCTTCGCAGATCGAACCGTCATTATCGGAGGCGAGCTGAACCTTGAGCTCATATTTGTCTATGAACTTCTGGTGCTTCTTGGCCGGATCTTTGGAGATGCCGATCACGGTCGCACCGGCGGCGGCGAAGTCCGCTGCGAGTGTCGTGAACGCCTGCGCCTCGGTGGTGCAGCCAGGTGTATCGTCCTTCGGATAGAAATAGAGGACGAGAAGCCGGCCTTCATGGTCGGCCACCGATGTGCTGCCGCCATCGGGCAGCGGCAGGGTGACATTGGGGGCCTTGTCGCCTTCGTTGAGCATATCGTGCGCGCCTCTCAGCCGGATAGATATATCCGGTTTCGCCGACCCGGTGCGAAAGTTCAACTACTCCCGGCCATTGGCGACGTCATCGCCCCCTGCCAAGCGCGCTGTACGGTAGCGCGCGCCTCGGCATAAGCGGCAACGAGCGCATCCCAATCGCTTAGGCCGCAGGCCTGCGCTATGATCGTCCGCTTTTCGGGCGCCGGCTCATGCATATGCGGCGACAACAGCCGTAACACGATCAGCAAGCGGGTCAGCAGATCATGCGCAGACATTGCGGCAGGATCCATAAGCCCCGCGCCAACCTGAGACCGGACGGCGGCGCGGAGCTTCGGATGCAGCCCGACATGATGGTCGAGCTGATTCACATGTACGGCGAATTCGAGGTCGATGAGGCCGCCCGAGATCAGTTTGATATCGAACGGACCCTGCGGCGGCTTGTGCCGCGATATGTCGCTGCGCATCTTCATCGCATCGAGCAGCAGCGCCGCGCGGTTGCGAGGTTGCCGTAGCCGCTCGGCGACCAGCCCCCGGACCTCATCACAGGCTTCGGTGGTGCCGTAGACGGTGCGCGCGCGGGTCAGCGCCATATGCTCCCAGGTCCAGGCGTTCTGGAAATGGTAGCGCGCGAAGGTCTCGGTCGAGCAGGCGAGCATGCCCTTCGCGCCCCATGGCCGCAGCCGGGTGTCGATCTGATAAAGGGGGCCAAGCGTCGTCGCGGTTGTCATCGCCATCGTGATCTGTTGCGCGACCCGGCTGAAATATTCGTTGGCGTCGAGCGGCTTGCGCCCGTCGCTATGCGCCCGATGGTCGCCGGTGAACAGGTAGATCAGATCGAGATCGGATCCCGTCGTCAGAGCCGATCCGCCGAAACGCCCGAGCGCCACGATCGCCAGCTCGGCGCCGAGCACCTTGCCATGGATCGCGGCCATGCGCGCCAGCACGTCATCGGCGACCGTGCGCAGCGCGGCTTCGGCGACATCGGTGTTGGCAAGAGCGATGTCGATCGCGTCGGCATTCGCCTCGAGCAACTGCAGGCCCAGCGCGAACTTGTAGGCATTGACGGCATGAGCGACGCGGACGTTGCCCTGGCCACGATCCGCGCCGCTGATCAGCAGCTTGAATTCGGCATCGAGATCTGCGGCCGCCGGCAGCGGCGCATAAGCGCGGCTATCGATCATATGGCCGATGAGCTTTGGCTGCGCGATCAGATGACGGGCCAGCGCCGGGGCATGATCGATCAATCCGAGCAGCGAAGTCATCAGCGACGGCCGCGCGTACAGTGCCGAAAACAAGGGGATATTTGCCGGAAGGCGGCAAATGATCTCATCCAGCGCGCGCACCGCCACGTCGGGATCGGCCAGCCTTTCGAGGCCATCGATAAGTGCAGGCAAGACCTTCGCCATGGCGCGGCGTTCTGATGCCCGGCGCACGACGGCAGGACTGCCCTCCTGCCACTCGCGAAAGCGGCGCGCTGCCGTGATCGGATCGGCAAAGCCCGCGTCGATCAGGCGAATTTCGAGCGGATCGGCGGCGCCCGGATACAGCAGCGCGCGGACCTGATGCGACAATTGCACATGCAGATCGCGGACGTCGGCCCGCAGCGCCACCAGCGAAGACATCACGTCGGCAGCCGTCAGTATGTCGATCTCGACGCTGTTGCCGACAAGAAGGCGGGCCGACATCGGTTGGACCGCCTGTTCGACCCTGGCGAAACTGGCTTCGAGAGCATGATATTCGCTGTCCAGCGCCCGACGGATCGCGGGAGTCAGCGTTGACGGCGTGGACAGGCCGTCGCGCAGATCGGAGGCGAGCGAGGCGAAGCTGTCGAGTCTGCCGAACAGCGAAGTCAGCCTATCGTCCGCCGGCCGTGCCTTCAGCATTGCGCATCGCGCTTCGAGCTGAGCAAGCAGCGATGCCGGATGCCCGGCGGCATGGGCCGCCGGAGCGCCTGGCGCGAAGCCAAGGGTGCCATCATGTTTCATATCGTCGACCGCTTCTGCGGCTGAGGAAGGCCCGCAACAAAACGGCCTCCGGCGATCCATGCATCCATCGATCTTCACTCGCTACGCAACAACACACTATGATGCTGGAATAGCGGACACGTTTTAAATGGATGTGCCGCAGACTGGTTAAGGTGGCGGGAACCGTCTTTTGTCTAAAGATGGCAGCAGACCGAGGCCGACGCTGGAAAATGGGCTCCTTTGCGGATCAGGCCTGGCCCGAAACCCGCTTCCATTCGCTGGAAATCAAACTGCGCGCGGTATCATAGGCCTTAACCAGCGACGCCCAGTCGTCCTGCTGGCACGCCCGGGCCACCAGCGGCTTCGACGACTCGGCCGGTTCATCGGACCCCGGGCTGACCAGCCGCAGAGTCACCAGCATCCGCGTGAGCAGTTCATGCGCGCCGACGACCGCGGGATCGAGCAACCCTGCATCGCACAGGATCGCGGCAGCGGTTCGCAGGCGAGGCGTGAAGGCGAGCCGATGCCGCAGCTGCAGAAGATGGACGGTGAATTCCGCATCGACCAGTCCCCCGTCGATGAGCTTGACGTCGAAAGGCCCTGCGGGTGCCTTGTGCCGGGCGATGTCACCGCGCATCTTGATCGCGTCCAGGCGCAGCTTTTCGGGATCGCGCTCTGCGTTGAGCGTGCCGTCGACAATAGCCGCGACTTCCGCTCGCGCGGCTGGAGATCCGAAGATCGGCCGCGCCCGCGTCAGCGCCATATGCTCCCAGGTCCAGGCACTTTCGCGCTGATACAGCGCGAAGCTTTCGGTCGATACCGCCAGCAGCCCCTGGGTGCCCGACGGGCGCAGGCGCGTATCCACTTCATAGAGCGGGCCTGACGCGGTCGGCACCGACAGCGCGGCGGACACGCGTTGTGCCAGCCGGTTGAAATAGCTCGTCGCGCCAAGCGGTCGCCGGCCATCGGATTCGGCTGCCAGCCCGCCCGTGAACAGAAAGACGATGTCGAGATCGGACGCATGGGTCAGCGCGCCGCCGCCCAGCCGTCCAAGTGCAAGGACGGTCAGCTCGCTGCCCGAAATGCGGCCATGCACGGTTTCGAATTCCGCGACCGCCGCCTGTGCGAGCACCTCGAACGCCGCTTCGGCGACGCGGGCATAGCCTTGCGACACATCGATCGGATCGGAGACGCCTTCGATCAGCTGGACACCCAGCGCGAAGCGCCGCTCGCCGACCTTCTGGCGAACACTGTCGAGCAGGACTTCGTAATTTCCGCTGACCTCGCAGGTGGCGAATTCGCCGATGAGCCCATCCAGCGACGGTGGCGGCGCAAGCGCGGTCGCATCTATCAAGCCGTCGAGCAACGCCGGCCGGCGCCCGATCGCCTGCGATAAGGTCGGCGCATGGCTGAGGATATCGATCAACATCTGGCCGAGCGCCGGGCGGGCTTCGAGCAGGCGGAAGAGGTTGAGCGCGGTCGGCAGGCCCGCGACGAGATCTTCGAACCGATTGAGCGCATCCTGTGGCGATGGCGCCCGCGCCAGCGCGGCGAGCAGCGTCGGTAGCATCGCCTCTAGCGCCGCCTGGGCGACGGGCGTGCGCAGCGAGCGGCTGTTGCCATCGCGCAAATTCGCTATCCGCCGCGCGGCGGCGGCCGGGTCGGCGAAGCCAGCGGTCTCGAGCATCGCTTCCAGCCGATCGGGATCGCGTGGCAATTGCTCTCCGCCGCCGCCGTCGAGCGCATCATAGACCCGGCCGACCTGATCGATATGGGGGGTCAGCAGCCCGATCAGCGCCGCTCCGTCCGAAAGGCCGTGCAGTCGCGCGACATTGTCGATCGCATCCGGCCGGCGGGGCAGGCTGTGGGTCTGCATGTCATCGACCATCTGCAGGCGATGCTCGATAGTGCGATACAGCCGATAGGCGTGGGAGAGCCGATCGGCGGTGTCCCGCTCGATCCGGCCAGCGTCCGCCAGCGCCGCGAGCGCGTCGAGCGTCGCAGGCGCCCGCAGCGCCGGCTCCCGCCCGCCATGGATGAGCTGATGGATCTGGGCGAAGAATTCGACTTCGCGAATGCCACCACGGCCACGCTTCAGATCATAGCCCGGACCGACCACCTGACCCTGTGCATGATGATCGCGAATGCGATGCGATATGCCCCGGATTTCCTGCACGGCGCCATAGTCCAGCGCGCGCCGCCAGACGAACGGGCGGATGGCGTCCAGAAATCCCTGACCCAATGCGATATCGCCGGCGGCGGCGCGCGCGCGGATGAACGCCGCACGTTCCCAGGGCAGCGCGGCCGATTCATAATAGCTGAGCGCTGCCAGCAGCGGCAGCGCGATCGGCGTCGCTTCTGACGCCGGCCGCAGGCGGAGATCCACCCGGAAGACATAGCCATCGACGTCGCGATGCTGGAGGACTTCGACCACGCGGCGGCCGATCCGCACCGCCGCCTCGGCCACGTCCTCATGCGGCCTATGCGGCAATGTGGAAGGATCGAACAACAGGATCAGATCGATATCGGATGAATAGTTGAGTTCCAGGCTCCCATGTTTACCGAGCGCTAGCGCGGCGAAGCCAAGGGCTTCGGCGCCGGGCGTCCGCTCCTCGATCGCCGCCCTTATGGCATGATCGAGCGCATGATCGGCGAAGGCCGACAACTGGGTGACGACCGTCTCGAGGTCCGCTGCGCCGGCAAGATCGGCCAGGCCCACTGCCAAGGCCATCTGTTGTTTCTGGACCCGCAGGGCCGATGAAATCCTGTCGGCGGCCGGCGGCTGGATGATATGGGAAGCGGTCTGCTCCAGTCCGTCGGTTCGAACCAGATTCACGATCGCCGGATGCCGCGCAGCCAGCCCCGAAAGATACGGAGAATGTGCGTCTAGCCGTTGCAAAGCATCGGAAAAATCTATCGAATTTTCACGCGAACTCATCGTGGCTTCGAATAAGCAATTTAAACGGTAGCGCAACAGTTGGAAACCTGGCGGCAAATCTTCGTTATATCGGCATGGAGACCAGCAACCACACGAGCCCTTCGCAGGCCACCGCGCGAAACATGCGCAATATCACGCCGCCGTCCCGGCAGGACGGGATAGGCAACGCTTTGCGCGCGGCGTATGATCAGGCCGTCGTTACCCTGCCCGATGATATGAAGAACCTTCTCGCCCGGCTCGGCTGAGGGAGGACGAAGCCATATCCCGAATTACGATTCAGTACAGCTGAATCATAGGCGGCGGGCCGGTGCCGCTACGCGTCAGTGTATCAACCTCTCAATGCCAGCCTGTGGATCACTGATCTTTGCTGAGATGTTCCACGTCAGCCATGATCTGCTGCAACGTTGATGTCGATGGATCGGTCTTGTGATCGCGGCGCGACGGCAGCTGGCCATGGTCGAGGAGCTGCTCGAGCGCAGCACGGCCACGTGCAACCCGGCTCTTGATCGTGCCGACCGCGCAGCCGCAAATCTCGGCCGCTTCCTCATAGGCAAAGCCGCCAGCGCCGACGAGGATCAGCGCTTCGCGCTGCGGCTGTGGCAGATGCAGCAGGGCGCGCTGCATATCGGCGAGTTCGATATGCTTGTCCTGCGATGCGGGCGCCGCGAGTATCTTGTTGGCCGTATGCTCATCCCATTCACCGCGGAATCGGGCGCGGCGCATCTGCGACAGGAACAGATTGCGCAGGATGATGAAGGTCCACGCCCGCATGTTGGTGCCGGCCTGGAAGCGCTTGCGCGCCGCCCATGCCTTCATCAGCGTTTCCTGTACAAGATCGTCCGCGAGATCGCGGTTGCCCGAAAGCGATCGGCCGAAGGCGCGAAGGTGCGGGATGACGCGCGCCAGCTCGTCCTTGAACTCATCGTCCGAAAGGGCGACGAACTCGACTGCGACGGCCTCTTCGACCGTTTGGTCGCGATCCTCGTCGACCACTTTCCGCTTTTCCCCTTTGCGCGCCGCCGTCAACACGTTCAGTTCCCCAATGCTGTAATGAAGCAGGCGTCGCCCGCTTCAGTCACAACCCAAACACTCGCTGGAGTACAAGGTTCCAAAACTTACGGGGCCGAAACGACCTGGTTTCCGACCATATATCAGGCGTCGATCGTTGCGGCGTTGAAGAACAGCGCCTGGCTGATCGCGGCCTTCACGGTCGACCGCTGGAATGGCTTGGTGATCAGGAAGGTAGGCTCCGGCCGCTCGCCGGTGAGCAGGCGCTCAGGGAACGCGGTAATGAAAATCACCGGCACGCTGAATTCGGCGAGGATGTCCTTTACCGCATCGATGCCCGAGCTGTCGTCGGCAAGCTGGATATCCGCCAGGACGAGGCCGGGCCGATGGGCATGCGCCTGGGCGACAGCTTCGTCGCGGGTAACGGCGACGCCGCTCACACTATGGCCGAGATCGCGGACGATCGTCTCGAGATCCATCGCGATGATCGGTTCGTCTTCGATGATCAGCACATCGGTGCGGGTCTGGCGATCGATCTCCGCAATGGCATCGGCGACAAGAGCTTCAACTTCTTCCGGCGACGCTTCGATCAGATAGGCGGTGTCCGCAACCGTGAAGCCTTCCATCGCCGTCAGCAACAAAGCCTGACGCGATAGTGGCGTAATGCCCTGCAGGCGGGCCTGGGCGATCGCCTCACGCTCCGCATCCGCAGGCTGGGCTTCCGCCTCGGCATAATTTGCCGAAGCCCAGATCGCCTGGAAGGTGCGGTAGAGACCGACCCGCGCATCGACATCGCGCGGAAAATCGTCGGGTGCCGCAACGATAGCCTCAAGCGTCGCGCGGACATAGGTGTCCCCATGGCTCTGGCTACCGGTCAGCGCGCGCGCATAACGGCGCAGGAAAGGAAGATGGGGGGCTAGTTTCTGTCCGAGCGACATGGCGGTATCAACACTCCCTGACTTTAAGTTCGCGCGGGTGTCGACCGACACGTCATGATGGAGCCGATAGCAGCCCCACTCGTGTCGCGGAAGCCACCCTAAGGCTTCAATCTCGAATGTGCGAAAAGAGACATTCGAGGCATGGAACCAACAGAACAGTTTTTTGTTTCATCACTGACGCACGCATTTTATGCCTCGCTATAATTTGTTGCTGTGTCGTATCGATCGTAAGGGGCGGCACGCTTGCGCGCCGTTGTTGGTGGCGTGGACAAGATATGAATTTCAGGGGCGCGGGCCAATTGGCAAAGAATCAAGAGCAGAGCGGCGGCGATCCTGAAAGGAAAGCCAGCGACAGGCCCGCAAGACGCAAGCGGGATGGTGCGCGCGATGCCAGCGTCGGCGCTGCCTTGCGCTCGGTATATTCGCAGACCGTCGACGAGACGGTGCCGTCGGAATTCCTGGACCTGTTGAGCAAGTTGGACTGACGCATGCCGATTGCCGGGTCGAGAACGAGGCGTGGCCGGCGCCGCATATCCTCCCTCTGTCGAGGATGAAGCGGCCTTCGCAACGCGTTTTTGCACGCCTTTCGACGGGCACCAAAATGCTGCTGATCCTCTCGGCGGCGATGCTACCGCTTGGATTCATTGCGTTTGTCACGTCGCTCGATATGGCGCGATCGTCACATAATGAACGACTTGCCTCGGCGCGGGTCGCTACCGCCATGTATGCAGCGCAGCTCGATTCGACGCTTGCCATCGGCCTCAACGCGGTTCGCACGCCGTTGGCCACTGCGCAGCCCCCGGCCTTTATTTGCGAGGGCTATGGGCAACAGGCCGCACGCGACAGGAGCGGCCGGCCGCCCGTCGCCCTGTTCGACAGCCAGCGCCAAAAAATTTGCCAGTCTCACGGCGCAACGATCACCCGGCTTATGATCGCCGAGCCTAACGCCGAGCATATATCACTCGATGTGCAGCGCAGGCTGTTCCGTCTGACGGCTGGGCGTGAGGACGGGATGTTGTTCGCGGAAACCGAGCTTCCGGTTGCGGCATCGCGAATTGACCTGCGCGAGGAGCAAGGGCTCCCTCTTCTCGCAATGAGCGTTCGCCAGGGCGACGCTTCGATCCCGTTGTTCGGTACGGTACTGCCGAACGACAGGCTGCTGACGGTGTCCGTTCCGATTGGCGGTGATCGCCTTGCGCTTGTCGCACAGTACAAGATCGCGCCCGCGCGTGCGCGCACGATGCTGCTCATGTTGATGCCGATCCTGATGTGGGCGGCCGCCGCGTTCACCGGCTGGTTCGTCGTCAGCCGCCTGCTGATTCGGCCTCTGCTCGAACTCAAACAGGCGATCGATGCCTTCAAGGCGGGATCGGGGATGTTGCGTCTCCCGCGCATGGCAACGCCGTCACATGAGATACGCGATCTTGCGCGGAGTTTCGCATCTGTTTCGCGTGAAATTTCTCGGCACGAGCATGAGCTTGAGGAGGGCCTGGCGCGGCAGACGAAATTGACGCGCGAAGTGCATCACCGCGTGAAGAATAATCTTCAGGTCATTTCCAGTCTGATAAATCTGCACGCGCGCGGCGCATCGGATGAGGCGGCCGACGCCTATGCCGCGATCCAGCGCCGGGTCGATGCGCTTGCGGTGGTCCATCGCAATCACTTTGCCGAGCTCGAAGAGAATCGTGGTGTATCGATCCGCGCTCTGGCAGGCGAACTGGCGACCAGTCTGCGCGCATCGGCGCCTGCGAATGCCAGCGGCATGCCGATCGCGCTCAACATGATCGACGTGAATGTCACCCAGGACGTGGCCGTCCCGGTCGCGTTTCTGATCACCGAAGTGGTCGAGCTGCTGATGCACTGCAATCCGCAAGGAAGCGTACTGATCTCGCTGGAGGCAGCGGAAGAGCCGCTGCGGGCCAATTTGCGTATCGAAACGGTGGGCATGGTGCCGGATTCGCTGGAAGACTATCCCGGCATAGTCCGCTTCGATCGCGTAGTTACCGGACTTGCCCGCCAGTTCAGATCGCCGTTGACGCAGGATCGCACCGCCGGCTCGTTCGAAATCCAGATCAGCGTGCTTGGCTGAGCGACGCGGCAATGGAGGCGATCGGTGCGACAATAAAATCGCATAGTATCTGAAAATATTTTTCGAGTGGCGGAACCCCTAGCCCGAACGCCCGTTATGAAGTTCGGATAGCGATGCTTTGCCCCCCCCCCCCGCTCCCGCTATCCACACAACACGGCCCGGCAGCGTCATCCCCCCCGTAGACGCGCCGGGCCATTTTTCCCAGCGATATCAAAATAATGAGATCGTGAGATACCATAACGCCACGGGAACAATCCGGGTCGCGAAACATTCACATGTCAGCCTTCAAAGGGAAGGCGTCAGTTCAGCGATCGAGGACCAACATGATCAAGCGCACTATCGCCATCGCTCTCGTCAGCGCGAGCCTGCTCGTGATTTCGGCATGCAACACCGTCGAAGGCGCCGGCAAGGATGTCTCTTCGGCCGGTAAGGCCGTTGCGAACGCCGCCGACGGCGCGAAGTAAGACAACTCGCTCTATACGAGTTTGCGACGCCCGAAGCGGCTCAGGCCGCTTCGGGCGTTTCGCTTTTCTGGCGCTTCTTCTCGGTGAACCAAATCCCGATCAGCGACAGCTCATATAATATGATTAGCGGCACCGCGAGCATGAGCTGCGATCCCACGTCTGGAGGGGTCAGCACGGCGGCGATAGCGAATGCGCCGACGATGGCGTAGCGTCGCGCGTCGACGAGCTGACGCCGCGTCACGATTCCCGCCCGCTCGAGGAGCATCAGCAGGATCGGCAGCAGGAAGGATATCCCGAAGCCGAACAGGAACTGCATGACGAATTTCAGATAGCTGCCGACATCCGGCAGCGCCTGCTGCGTCACGCCGCCAAGATCGCCTTGAAAGCCGAGCAGGAAATGCAGCGCGGTGGGGATCGCCACGAAATAGGCGAGCGACGCGCCCATCAGGAACAGCACCGGGGTCGCACAGATGAAGGGTAGCAGCGCGCGCCGCTCATTCTTGTAGAGGCCAGGCGCCACAAACTGCCACAGCTGGTTGGCGATCACCGGAAAGGCCAGCATCAGCGCCGCGAAGAACGCCACCTTGAGCTCGACGAAAAAGCCTCCGAAAATTTCGGTATTGATGATCTTGTTCTGTCCCGCGAAGTGCAGCGGCGCGACCAGAAAGGTCAATATCCCGCGCGCGAAATAGATGCAGCCGCCGAAGGCGGCTGCAAGCGCAACGAAGGACCATAGCAAACGGCGGCGCAGCTCGAGCAGATGTTCGAGCAGTGGCGCGCGGCTCTCGTCGATGTCATCGCTCATGCTTGCGAGGCAGGCTTGGACGGATCGGAAGCCGGCGCCGTTTCGGGCGCTTCCGTCGCATGAACATTCGTCGCAGGCGCTCCGAGCGGGATCATATCCGTTTCAGCCGCCGCGGCGTCAGTCTCGGCAGGGGCGGGATGCTCGCGCATGATCCGCGCATTTTCCGCCGCCCATTTCTTCTCCATCTCTTCCAGCTCGGACTGGCGGATCATCTCATCGATGCCCGTCCTGAAATGGCGCGCCACGCCACGCGCCTTCGCGACCCACTGGCCGACGAAGCGCATCGCGCGCGGCAAATCCTTGGGCCCGATCACGACAAGCGCGACGACAGCCACAAGCAGCAACTCTGTAGGGGCGATGTCGAACATCGCTTCAGTTCACCACCGGTCCGATTCAGCTATGAGGACGATCGTCCTTCATCGGCTGCAGATCATGATCGGGGTTCGGCTCGATCGGCGGCTGCTGTTGAAGGCGCACGGCGGGGCGCACGGGCGTGGGCGCGACAGGCTCGTCTTCCTCGGCCATGCCCTTCTTGAAACTCTTTATGCCCTTGGCGACATCGCCCATCAGGTCCGAAAAACGGCCCTTGCCAAATAGCAGCATCACGACGACGCCGACGATAAGCCAGTGCCAGATGCTAAAACCACCCATCACGATTCTCCTTAGATAACTACCTATCTAGGCGTCATCCTCTCCTAATTCCATCGCTACATCTTCTGGGCCGTCCATACCGAGCTGCGCAAGCGCCAGATCGATCGGATCGAGCAAGCCTGCGGCCTTCAAATCGGCGATGCCGGGGAGATCTCTCCGACTTTCCAGCCCGAAATGCGACAGGAAAGTGGTGCTGGTTGCGAAGAGCAGCGGTCTGCCCGGCGCCTCTCGCCGCCCCGCAGGCCTGATCCATCCCGCTTCGAGCAGCACGTCGAGTGTGCCCTTGGAAATCTGAACGCCGCGGATCGCTTCGATCTCGGCGCGGCTCACCGGCTCATGATAGGCGATGATCGCCAGCATCTCGATGCCCGCGCGGCTGAGCTTGCGCGGCTCCTCGCGCGTGCGGCGCAGGATATGGGCGAGATCGGCGGCGGTTTGAAAGTGCCATCGCCCGCCGCGCTCGACGAGTTCGATGCCACGCCCGGCATAAAGACCGGCGAGCCGGGGCAGGGCGTCCCCCAGCGCCTCCGCCCCGATCACCGTTGCCAGCTCGGCGGCGGTCATCGGTCCTTCGGCGGCGAACAAGGCGGCTTCGAGCGCACGCAAGAGGTCGTCCGGTTCCGCACTCATGCGGCACCTCTCAACATCAAAGGCGCGAAGGCGCTCTCCTGCATCAGCGCAACCTTGCCCTGCCGGGCGAGTTCGAGCGCTGCAACGAAGCTCGATGCCAGCGCCGATCGCCGATAATCGCCGCTTGCCTCGGGCGGCAGAAAGCTCTCCAGATCGGCCCAGTCGATCGCGAAGCCCAACATGCGCGATACTCGCTCGATCGCCTGATCGAGCGTCATCACCGCGCGGCGCTGAACAAGATGGACCGGGATCTCCGCCCGCGCGCGAACCATGCCATAAGCTGCGATCAGATCGTAGAGCGTCGCATCCCACGCCGCCTTGCGCACGACCTTGAGTCCTTCGGGGGCGCCCCGCAGGAAAACGTCGCGGCCGATGCGATCACGTCCCATCAGCCGCGCGCCCGCCTCGCGCATTGCGTGGAGCCGCTGCAGGCGAAGCTGGAGCCTGAGCGCCAGTTCCTCCGGGCTCGGATCGATCTCGGGATCCTTGGGCAGCAGCAGGCTGGATTTGAGGTAAGCGAGCCAGGACGCCATCACAAGATAATCGGCGGCGATCTCGAGCTTGAGCGCCTTGGCACTATTGATGAAGACGAGGTATTGATCGGTGAGCGCGAGGATCGATATCTCGCGCAGATCGACCTTCTGCGCGCGCGCGAGGGTCAGCAGCAGATCGAGCGGCCCCTCCCACCCGTCGAGATCGAGCGTGAGGACATCGTCGGACGAGGAGTCCGACAAAGGCAGATCGAAGATGTCGTCGTCCCCCCGCATTCCGCAGAGTAAAACAGGATTCGCGCGCGGGCGCTAGGCCGGAAGAACCGCCAGCAGAGCATCGCGCGTTGCGATGATCTCGTCCAGCGAAGCGGCGGGCTTGGCGTCAGCGACCGTCGCCATCGCGCGGTCGAGCCGCGCCTTGGCCTCGCCCGACATCGCTCCAACCGCGCCGGCGATCGCTTCCATCTCGGACATGTCGCCCGAACAATGCAGCGCGATATCGCACCCCGCCGCCAGCACGCCGGCGGCGCGTTCGCCGAAGCTGCCCGATAACGCGTGCATGCCCAAGTCATCCGACATCAGCAGGCCGTCAAAGCCGATCCGCCCCCGAATGATCTCGCCGATAATCTTTGCCGACAGGCTCGCGCATTGATCGGTATCCCAGGCCGGGTAGACGACATGCGCGGTCATCGCCATCGGCGCGCCGCTGAGCGTGATGAAGGGCGCGAGATCGATTTCGAGCTCCTCGGCGCTGGCGGTGACGACCGGCAGCTCAATATGGCTGTCCGACATCGACCGGCCATGGCCCGGCACATGTTTGACGACGCCGACCGCGCCGCCTGCCGCGAGCCCTTCGATCACTGCGCGGCCCATTGCTGCGACGCGCAACGGCTCGGTGCCGAGCGCGCGATCGCCGATAATATCGTGGGCGCCGGGCTGGCGGACGTCGAGCAGCGGCAGGCAATCGACGTTGATCCCGGCGATGCCCAGCATGACGGCGATGGCCTGCGCATTATGCCGCGCTGCTTCGATCGCCGTCATCGGCGCGATCTCGTAGAGCCGGTCGAACAGTTCCGCTTTCGGAAAGGCAGGCCAGTGCGGGGGCTGCATCCGCGCAACCCTGCCGCCCTCCTGATCGATCAGGATCGGCACGTCGTTGCGGCCGGACAGTGCGCGCAGATCGTCGGTCAGCGCGCGGAGCTGCGCCGGATCCTCGATGTTGCGCTTGAATAGGATATAGCCGGCCGGATCGAGGTCGCGGAAGAAAGCGCGTTCGACATCGGCGAGGGCCGTGGTGGCGAACCCTAGGAAAAGCGGTGTCATGGCTGATCTATCCTATGACGCTGCAGCTCTCGCCCGCGGTTTTGAGCCGCGCGCAAATGTCGCCCGCATTGCCGCCGCCAGCGCGCAGCCGATACAGCGTCTTGTCGCCCGACTGGACCGGCACCACCGATTGAGTCAGCCCCGACAGGAACGAGAAGCGCGACGACAAGCTCTTCCATGCGCTGTTGGCCTTGGCCTGCGTGGAGAAGGCGCCGAGCTGGATCACGGAGCCGCCCGATGAAGCCGTCGCTGCTGCGGGCGCGGCTGTCGCGGTCTTTGCCGGAGCGGGCACAGGCTTCGGCGCCGGCTTCGCGGGCACGGTTTGCACCGGCGCTACCGTCTGCGCTGCCTTGGCCGCCGGGGGGGCTGCGGGTTGGACAGGCGCTGCAGCAGGGGTGGGAGCGGGGCGATCGATATTGACCGGCGTTTCGGCGGCGGCGCTGATATCGATGATGCTCTCGACTTCATTGCCTTTGCTCGCGCTGTACACGATCTCGTCACCATCGCCCTCCTGGGCGGCGTTGGCGGGGCGTTCCTTGTAATAGCTGTCGGGGGCTTCGATCAGCGATCCGTCGCCGGTAGCGGCGCCGTCGCTGCGGCTGCGCATCCAGAATATGGCGCCGACGATAAGACCGATCACCACCAGCGCGGCGATCAGCCCGGCAATCAATTTGCCCGCGCCGATGCCGCCATCATCCGGCTCCTCCTCGACGGGGTCGAGCCAGGGCAGGCGATCCTCGTCGTCCGGCCCGAGCCGATCGCGCGAGTAATCAGTCATTACTGCATCTCCTCCGCGGCGGCGACGCCCATCACATTGAGCCCGTTACGGATAATCTGCCCGATCGCATCGGTCAGCGCCAGCCGTGCCCGTGTCGTTTCGGGCTGGTCCGCCAACAAAAAGCGACGGCTTGGGTCGTCATTGCCCCGGTTCCACAATGCATGGAACATAGCGGCGAGATCGTAGAGATAGAAGGCGATCCGATGCGGCTCATGCGCGAGGGCGGATGCCTCGACGATGCGCGGGAATTGCGCGGCCAGCTTGACCAGAGCGAGCTCCTCGGCATCGAGCAGGGTGAGATCGGCGGCTGGCGCCACGTCGATCCCCGCCTCCGCGGCGCGCCGATGCAGCGACCGTCCCCGGGCATGGGCATATTGCACATAGAAGACGGGATTGTCCTTCGATGCCTCGACGACCTTGGCGAAGTCAAAATCCATCTGGGCATCGGCCTTGCGCGTCAGCATGGTGAAGCGGACGACATCCTTGCCGACTTCCTGCACGACATCGGCGAGCGTGACGAACGATCCCGAACGCTTCGACATCTTCACCGGTTCGCCGCCCCGCAGCAGCTTGACCATCTGGACGAGCTTGACGTCGAACGGCACCTTGCCGCCGGTCAGCGCCGCGACCGCGGCCTTGATCCGCTTGACCGTGCCGGCATGATCGGCGCCCCATATGTCGATCAGCATGTCGGCGCTCTCGGCTTTCTGCGCATGATAAGCGAGATCGGTGCCGAAATAGGTGAGCCCGCCGTCGGACTTCATCACCGGCCGATCGCTGTCGTCGCCGAACTGTGTCGCCCGGAACAAGGTCATCTCGGTCGGTTCCCAGTCGTCGGGAAGCTCTCCCTTGGGCGGCTCGAGCGTGCCCTGGTAGATCAGCCCGTCGGCGCGCAGCCGATCGAACGCGGCGGTTACCCGGCCTTCCTTCTGCACCGCCGCTTCGGAGGCGAAGATGTCATGGCGGATGCCGAGCAGCGCCAGATCGGCGCGGATCATGTCCATCATCGCTGCGACAGCCTTCTCGCGAAACAGATCGAGCCACTCGCTCTCAGGAGCGCCGACATATTTCGGGCCGAACTCGGCGGCGAGCGCCTGACCGATCGGGATCAGATAGTCGCCCGGGTAGAAACCCTCGGGAATCTCGATCGTCTCGCCCAGCGCCTCGCGATAGCGCAGATGCGCCGACCGCCCGAGCGTCTGCACCTGCGCGCCGGCATCGTTGACATAATATTCGCGGGTGACGGCATAGCCCGCATATTCGAGCAACGCGGCCAGCGCATCGCCGACGACGGCGCCACGGCAATGGCCCATGTGCATCGGTCCCGTCGGGTTGGCCGAAACATATTCGACATTGACCCGCTTGCCCACGCCCAGCGACGAGCGGCCATAGGCGTCGCCATCCGCGAGGATCGTCGCGAGCTCGTCGCGCAGGGTGGCGTCGGTCAGCCGGACATTGATGAAGCCCGGGCCGGCAATTTCGGCGCCGGAAATCTCGGGCAGCGTTTGCAGCTTCGGCACGATCAGTTCGGCAAGCGCGCGCGGATTCTTGCCGGCAGGCTTTGCCAGCACCATCGCGGCATTGGTTGCGAGATCGCCGTGCGACGGATCGCGTGGAGGCTCCACCGTGATGTTGCGCCGATCGATACCGGCAGGCAGATCGCCTGCAGCTTCGAGATCGTCGAGGATGGCGCCGATCCGGCCGGCAAAACGCGTGTAGAGAGTGGTCAAGATGATGTCCGTCTTCTTAGAAGACGCCGCCATTAGCGGATCGGGCCGAAAAGGTCAGTCCTTAGTTTTGGCTCCCACCGCCGCGCTGTACGTCGGGACCGATGGCGCGATCGGATCGAGCCACACCCACAAGGCGAATCCGAGTGCGGCGGCGAGAAACAGGCCGGGCAGCCAGAGCGGCGGCTTCTCCGGCAGCAGCGGCCAGAGCAAGGGCAGTGCCGGCAACAGGATTGCGACCATCGCCAGCGGCAGTTCCGCGCCGACCCCGAGGAAGATGAAATGCGCCTGCGCCGCGAGATGGCCAAGGCCCGCCATGGCGATCAGCATCGTGATGATCGTGGCGGGCACCAACGGTAGCCAGGTGCGCGCAGCCATGGCCACCGACGCCAGCAGCAGTGGCAAGGCCAGAAACGCCGCTGCCGTCGGGAGAAAGGCCTGGACCCCGGCAGTAACGATCACCAGCACCAGGATCGCACCGGCGCCGCGTGCCTTGCGCGGCAGGAAAAGGGCAGATGCGCCGGCCGCCAGCGTCAATGCCACCGTCAAGACGAGCGGCGCGCCGAAGATCAGCCCGATCCACATCATCGCCAGCGCCGGGCCGATGGCCGCGATCCGCGCCTCGCGCCGTCGCGCGATCGGCACGAGCAGGGTCAGCGCGGCGATAATCAGCGCCGCTTGCGCTTCGAGAAGGGGCAGGGCGGCCAGCCGGTCGAAATAATCGCCATGGCTGCTGCCGGAGACGGCGTTGAAAGCAGTCAGGAACAGCGCGACGTGCGTCAGCAGCGCCAGCGTTACGGCCGCGCCTCCGCCAACGGCGCGCGGCGGAGGCCTGAGCCGCCACAGCGCCGCGCCGATCAGCGCGGCGGCGGCGAGCAGAATGACCCAGCCGAACGCAGCCGGGTACAGGATGATTGTCCGCCCCATCACATCGACGAACACCGCGTTGGGGGCCGTTGGCGGCAGCGGCGCTACGAAGGCGAAGCGTTGCGCGAGAGCGAGCGCTTGATCGCCCATATCCTGCAGCGAGGCCTTGTCGAGCGCGGCGGGTGCCGCCATCGGCGAATGATAGGCCCAGGCGCCGCCGAGCAGCGCGAAGTTGAACCCCGGAATACCGAGCTTCTTCGCGACCGTGTAATCGGTCGAGTTCGGCATCAGATCGTAGATCAGCACCGATAGAGAGTTGACCGCCGGCCGCCCGACCGCGTCGGCATAAGCGCGCATGAAGGCGCCATTGCCCGGTCCGGTTTCGAACATGTTCGCGCGGCCAGCCGTGCCCCGCGCTTCCATATTGAGGATGACGCCGATCCGCTTTGCCTGCGGATGCCGCGCGAAGAAGGCTTCGGATCCATCGAGCCCAACCTCTTCGCCATCGGTGAACAGCAGGATCACGTCGCGGAGTGGCGCGCCCTGCGCCCGGATCGCGCGTAACGTTTCCAGCGCCGTCGCCAGGCCGATCGTATCGTCAGCCGCGCCGGGCGATCCCCAGACCGTGTCATGATGCGCCATCAGCAGCAGCGCCGGCAGGCGAGGATCAAGGCCTCTCACGAAACCGATTACATTATGGCCAACCGTGGCAGAAGCATCACCCCCGCGCCACTTCGCCAGCCGCTTCAGCGATTTCTCCGGCAGTGGCACGGCCTGCTCGCTGACTTCGGCACCGAGCGCCTGCAGGCGCCGGGCGAGATAGAAGCGCACTCGCGCGTCCTCGGCCGAACCGATCGGATGCGGCCTCTGCGCGATCGCGTTGACATCGATGAAGGCGCGCATCGCTGAAAAGGCTGTGGGCGGCGCGTCTGCGGGTAAGGGCGCGGGCGGCGTGATCGCGACGATCGCCCACGTCAGCGCGCCGATCAGCGCCGCGATCAATGCCAGCCATCGCGCGACCACGCTTTCGGTCAAAAGCCCTCTCCGATGTCCGTTGGTCCGAACAACTCGGTATAACGGGATATCGCAAAACGATCCGTCATGCCCGCGATGAAATCGCCGATATGGCGTGTACGGCCCGGCTCCGATGCGGGCAGGCTGTCGCGCCAGTTAGGCGGCATCAGATCGGGGTTGCCGGCATAGGCATCTGCCAGCTTCGCAACAATCGCGCGCGCCTGCTCGGCGACCGCGATCTGCTTGGGATGATGGTAGAGATTGGCATACATGAAGCGGGTCAGTGCCTTTTCACGCGTGGCCATCTCGTCCGAAAAGCCGATCAACGCTCGTCCGGCGGCGCGTACATCCTCGACCGAACCGGGACTTGCGGCATCGATCCGTCGCCGGCTTTCGGCCAGCACGTCGTTGACCATCGCTCCGATCTGCTCGCGCACCAGTTCGCCGAGCAGGCGATCGGCCGGCGCGTCGGCGTAACGGCTGCGTACCTTGTCCCAGTTGGCGCTGACCAGCGGATCGGCGAGTACCTGATCGAGGCTCAGCAGCCCGGCGCGGACGCCGTCGTCGATATCGTGATTGTCATAGGCGATATCGTCGGCGAGCGCCGCGACCTGCGCTTCGAGGCTGGGCCAGCTGTCGAGTTCGAGCGGCCATTGGGCATCGATCTCGGCCATCGCCCAGGTCTTTTTCGCGACCGGGCCATTATGCTTCGCCAGCCCCTCGAGCGTTTCCCAGCTGAGATTGAGCCCATCGTGCGTCGGATAGGGGGAGTCGAGCCGCGTCAGCATCCGCAAGGTATGCGCATTATGATCGAAGCCGCCGACGTCGGCCATTGCCCCCTGCAGGGCATCCTCACCGGCATGGCCGAACGGCGGATGGCCGATATCGTGGCCGAGACACAGTGCCTCGGTGAGATCCTCATTGAGGCCGAGCACGCGCGCGATCGTGCGGCCGATCTGCGCGACCTCGATGCTATGCGTCAGGCGGACGCGATAATGGTCGCCATCGGGGGCGACGAACACCTGCGTCTTGTGGCGAAGCCGACGGAAGCTGATCGAATGGATGATGCGATCGCGGTCGCGCTGAAATACGTCGCGCGGCCCCCGGGTTTCGCCACTAGCCAGGTTGTGGAACCGGCCCCGGCTGCGGGCGGGATCGGCGGCGTAGGGAGCGAGCGTTTGCATCACCTCGGGCAATGGCGGAGAGCAGCCTGCCCGTCCAGCCGTCTAATCGAGACGTTCGACCTTCTGTCCCGAGGACGTCGTCACCGGGAATGTCGACATGCCCGATTTGCCGACATCGTTGACATAATCCTGAGCCGCCGATTTGCTGGCAAAGGGGCCGATCATCAGCCGGTTGGTGCTTTTGTAGGGCATCGTCCATGGCGATTTGCCGGCGAGTTGCTTGCCGTATTTCGCCTTCTGCTTCGCCCATTCCTTGTCGAGATCGGGCTTGTACGCGCCGCTGGCAACCTGCACCCAATAGCGTTCGGGGTTTGCCTTCGCCGCCTTGGCTTCCTCTTTAGCCTTGGCTTTCCTCTCCAACGCAGCCTTCTCGGCAGCAGCTTTGCGATCGGCTGCGCGCCGATCCTTTGCCAGGCTCCGGCTGTCCAGTTCGACGGTGCTCTTCTCAGGTTTCGCCAAGACGGCTTCCGGCTTGATATCGCGCAGCGCCATCGTCTCGCGGATCGCCGGCGACGTCGGCGGCAGCACTGTCGCGGGCGAGCCCTTCGATGATGGCATCGGTGCAGGAGACGGTGCGATCGCCATCACCGGAACCTTATCCTCGGGGAAGTGCCCGAAGTGGACCGCAGCCGCCTTCTCGGCGGGCTTCAACTGACCGAGCCGATCGAGAAAAGGTTTGAGTGCCTGCGCCTGATAGCGCGGCAGCACGGCGAATGCGGCCTGCTCTCCGCCTGCGGCATCGCCGGTCATCGCGAGCACGAAAGCGCGTGCGCGCCAGGCGGGAATATCCTGCTTGCGTAGCAACGGATCGAGTATCGCCAGCGCGCCGAGCCTGTCTCCACTCATCGCGAGCGAGAGCGCAAGCCTGCGTGTCGCCTCGGGATTGACGCGGTTGCGCAGCAGCATGAGATAGTCCTGCTGGGCGCGCTTGTTGTCGCCGCGCAGATCATAGGCAAGCCCACGATCGAGCGCGACATCGACAGGGTAGACGCCGAGATCGGTCGCATCGTCGAACAGCTTCAGCGCGGCGCGCGGCTGTTCCTTCTGCACAAGCGCCGATCCAAGACCGGCTTTGATGCGACCGTCGCGCGGGGCGATCTTCTCGGCACGGACATAGAAGTTGATAGCCGCATCCGCGTCGCCGACCGCCAGCGCGGCACCGCCCGCGCCGGACAGCGCTTCGAGGTCGCCCGGATCGCGCGCCAGCACGCGCAGGTAGCGCGCCAGCGCTTCCGCCGGATCGTTGCGCGCCATCGCGTCTCGCGCCTGCTTCATTGGATCGACGAGGATCGGTTCCTGCTCTGCAGCAGGCTGATCGAGATCGGAGATGGGCTGTGCCATAGCGGGGGTCGTTACGGCGAGCATGGCGGCCATCACGCCGCGATAGATGATATGACGTATCTTCATTTGTGCGAACGCCTTGAAGACATCGGCCTATCGTTCGCAAGGCATGAATCAGGGTTGAACGTCAAAGCGAGGCACGCCCGCGCCGGACGGCGCGGGCGCCCATATCACTGGTTGCTCTGGCGATTGAGGAAGCGCGGAATGTCGGTGCTTTCCGGTGCTGCTTCCGGTGGCTCGACCTGCGCCTTGGCAGCGCCGCGCGCGATGTTGGACATACGCTCGAACAGGGTCGCGCCCGTCGACGAAGGCCGTGGACGGGGCTCCGGTTCGGCGACCCATTTCCGCGCGCCCTGCGGCGCGATGGGAGACTCGGCGATTTCGACGGCCGGCTCGGGCATCGACGTTTCGGGCTGCAGCAGAAGCTCGTCGTTGAACAGGGTGGTCAGTTCAAGCGGCTGAGCTTCGGGTGCTTCGAGAACGATACGGTCCTCCTCGGCCGGCGCTTCGCGTGCCAGGATTGGCGCTTCGAGCGGGCTGACAGTTTCCTGCTCGATCGGCGCTGCGGCCATGGCTGGGGGCGACTGCGGAACGGCTACAGGCTTGTCTTCACGGCCGGGGGTGCGCGGCGAAAAGCCGAAGCTCTTGGCCGGCTCGGGCATCGTCGATGCATCGACCTCGATGCCGGTCGCGACCACGGAAACGCGGATCTTGCCTTCGAGTTCGTTGTTGAACGCCGAGCCCCAGATGATGTTGGCGTCGGGATCGACCAGCTCGCGGATATGGTTCGCTGCCTCGTCGACCTCCATCAGGCGCATGTCCTCGCCGCCGGTGATCGAGACGATGACGCCCTTGGCGCCCTTCATCGAAACCCCGTCGAGCAGCGGGTTGGCGATCGCCTTCTCGGCGGCTTCGATCGCACGGTTGTCGCCCGATGCTTCGCCGGTGCCCATCATCGCCTTGCCCATCTCGCTCATTACCGAACGGACGTCGGCGAAATCGAGGTTGATCAGGCCGGGCATGACCATCAGATCGGTGATGCCGCGCACGCCCTGCTGCAGCACCTGATCGGCCATCTGGAACGCTTCCTTGAAGGTCGTGTTCGGGTTGGCGATCAGGAAGAGGTTCTGGTTGGGAATGACGATCAGCGTGTCGACATGCTTCTGCAGTTCCTCGATGCCGGCATCGGCCGACTTCATCCGGCGATTGCCTTCGAAGCTGAACGGCTTGGTGACGACACCGACGGTCAGGATACCGCGATCGCGTGCAGCCTTGGCGATCACGGGTGCGGCGCCCGTTCCCGTACCGCCGCCCATGCCGGCAGCGATGAAGCACATGTGCGAGCCTTCGAGCGCCTTTTCGACCATCTCCATGGTTTCTTCGGCGGCGGCGCGTCCTATTTCGGGACGGCTGCCGGCACCCAGACCCTGGGTGATCTTCAGCCCGAGCTGGATGCGGCGCTCGGCAGGCGACGCGTTGAGGGCCTGGGCGTCGGTGTTGGCGACGATGAAATCGACACCCTGCACGTCCGAGGCGATCATGTTGGCGATCGCGTTTCCGCCCGCTCCGCCTACGCCAATCACGCTGATGCGGGGCTTCAGCTCATCGACTTGCGGACGCATAAACTCGATCGTCATTGATTTTCTCCCTTGCGGCCGCCGCGGCCGAAGCAACTTACAAATTGAATCTTGCCCCAACCGATTCGCCGAATCACGCGAAAAGTTAAGGAACTCCCACTTTTAACTGTGGACGGATTCCACACCTTCAATAACCACTTCGGAAGGCGGCCATCATCCGTTGAATCACACTGCCGCCCACTGCACGATGGACGGTCTGCGACTCTGCCGAAAATGGGCGCAAATCTGCAGGATTTGTCGCCGCAACCTGCGCCAGGCCAACCAGCGTCGCGAAGGCCGGGCCGCTATGGGCATCGGGCAGCCCATGGATCGTCGCGGGGCGGCCGATGCGGACGCTGCGGCCGAGCACGCCCTGCGCATAATCGGCGATGCCCTTGAGCTCGGCGCCGCCGCCGGTGAGAACCACCTGACGCCCGACCGGGCCGACATAGCCGAGATCGGTCAGCGCCGTGGTGATCGCATCCATCCAGTGATCGAGCCGCAGGCGGATCACCTGGATCAGCTGCGCCCGGCTGATGCGCGGCGGCTCGGCGCCGTCGACGGCGTCGTCGGGCGATCCGATCTCGATCATCTCATGATTGTCGCGCGGGCTGTTCTGCGCGGACCCGTGGAAGCATTTCAGCCGCTCGGCCTGCGCGCGGCGGATGTTGAAGGCCGATGCGATATCGTCGGTGATGTCGGCGCCGCCCATCGGCAGCGACGTCAGCCCGACGAGCAGGCCGCCCGCGAACAACGCGACATTGGTGACGCCCGCGCCCATTTCGACCAGCGCGATGCCCATTTCCCGATCTTCTTCCGACAGACACGCGGCGCCGGTGGCCATAGGCGACGCGACGATGGATTTGACGCCGAGATGCGCGGAGCGAACGCACAGCGCCAGATTGCGGACAGGCGAAGGCTCTGCAGCAATGACGTGAATCTCGACGCCGAGTTTGTCGGCATGCAGCCCCAACGGGTTCTTCACGCCATTCAGACCGTCGAGCGTGTACAGCGTCGGCTGCGCGTGCAGCACCATGCGGCCATCGGGGTTGAGCGAACGCCGGCCCTGGCGCAGCAGTTCGTCGATATCCTGCTGTTCGATCTGCACGCCGCCGAGATCGACCTCGACCTGCGCGACATCGCTGACAAGCCCACCGGCCGAAAAGCTCACCCAGACATGATCGATATTGGTGCGCGCGATCGTCTCGGCCTGTTCGACGGCTTCGCGGATCGCGGCTTCGGTCGCTTCCATGTCGGCGATATAGCCGCGCCGCACGCCCTTGCTCTCGCGCTGGCCGGTGCCGAGCACTTCGAGCGCGCCTGATTCATCGGCGCGTGCGATCAGCGCCGAGACTTTCGACGATCCGATATCGATCACGGTGATCAGCGATTCATTACGCGCTTGTGCCATCGTGCCTCCTTTTCCGGGCCAGAGCCGCATCCTGCATCCTCACGCCACGGACCGCGCCACGAGCGGCGGCGGACTTTCAATCTTGCTGCCGGGCTCGCTCGACATGCGCGCGACAATCTTCGAGGGGTCGCGCATGTCGATCGACACCAGCCCCTTGCCGAGCAGGCCGGCGCGCCGGTCCTCCTGCGCGAAGAAGGTCAGCGCCTTGGCCGCTTCCTCGTCGCCTTCGGGCAGCATCAGCTTCTCGCCCGACTGGAAGATGATATCCCAGCGGCGATCGCCCTGCCAGCTCGCCGCAGTAACCAGCGGCTTGAGCGACGGGGTTGCGTTGATCAGCGCGGCGAGCTGGGTCGCCTTGCGGTTGGCGCCGGGGCCGACGACGACGGGAAGCTCGGGCATGCGGCGATCGTCGACCGGGCCGATCACGACGCCATCCTTGTCGATCAGCGCGAGCCGATGCTGATATTGCCAGATCGCGGTCGGCACGCGCTCGACGATGTCGACCACCAGCGTGTCGGGCAGGCGGCGCGATACCCGTGCGTCGGAAATCCAGCCGAGCTTCATCAGCTCGGCGCGGGTGCCTTCCAGATCGACCAGCGGCATCGGCCGCGACTGCTGCCGGATCGCGATATCATAGACGACGCCGCTATCGACCTGCTGCCGGTTAAGGATTTCGACGTTGCGGACCTTGAAGCCGGCATTGCCGATGCCCTCTGCGATCTCCAGCCCGATCATCTGGGGTATATTCATCGCGACGAGCCCGCCGATGACGGCGCCCGTGATCGCCAGTCCCAGCAGCCAATTGCCCGTGCGCCGCATTGCCGCGCGCGAAATCGGAAGCTGGTTCGCGGCGCGATCAAGAGTCGATGCGCGGCGCTTTGGCGCAGGTTTGCGGCTCGTTGCCGGCGCCCGGCCAGCAGAGACATCGCCCTTTCGAACACGGGCGCTGCTCATGCGGGCACCATCGCCGGCATCGCTTCGTCGATGATCGCCTGTACAAGTTCGGCATAGCTCATGCCGACATGCCGCGCCTGCTCGGGCACCAGGCTCAGTGGGGTCATGCCGGGCTGGGTATTGATCTCGAGCAGATAGAGCCCGGCCTCGCCCTGCTCGTCATCCCAGCGGAAGTCCGATCGCGAGGTGCCTTTGCAGCCGAGGAGCCGGTGCGCGTCGAGCGACATCTTCATCGCGGCGGCCGCGATATCGGCGGGGATTTCGGCCGGGCACACATGGCGGGTCAGACCATCGGTATATTTGGCCTCATAGTCGTAGAAGCCGCTCGTCGGCACGAGCTCGGTGACGCACAGCGCACGATCACCGAGCACCGCCACGGTCAGCTCGCGACCCCGGATGAAGGGCTCGGCGAGCAAGGTTTCAAAATGCTGCCAGGGGCCATGCGCGTCACGGTGAATCGGCGTGCCATGATTGTCACGCTCCTTCACGATCGCCACGCCGACCGAGGAGCCCTCGTTGACCGGTTTCAGCACATAGGGGCGCGGGAGCGGATCGGCGTCGTAAAGGCTGTCGCTGGTGACGATCTTGCCTTCGGGCATACGGATGCCGTGCGGCACGAGCTGCTGTTTGGTCAGTTCCTTGTCGATCGCGATCACCGATGTCGTCAGCCCGCTATGTGTATAGCGCAGCCCCATCAGGTCCATCAGGCCCTGGACGGTGCCGTCCTCGCCCGGCGTGCCGTGAAGCGCATTGAACACGACATCGGGCTTAGCCGCCGCCAACTTCTCGGCGACATCACGCCCCATATCGATCCGCGTGACCTTGTGCCCAAGCGATTCCAATGCGTCGGCGACGCCATTGCCGCTCGTCAGCGACACCTCGCGTTCGGCGGACCAGCCGCCCATCAGCACGGCCACATGGAGAACGGGATGGGTCATGACCGCTGCCTCGCAGCCGTCGCCAGCCCAACGCGCTGAATTTCCCACTCCAACGTCACGCCAGACTGTGCCTTCACCTTTTCACGTACTTCTTCGCCCAGCGCCTCGATATCGGCCGAACTGGCCGTCCCGAGATTGAGCAGGAAGTTGCAATGCTTCTCGGAAACCTGCGCATCGCCGCGGCGCAAGCCCCGACATCCCGCCTGATCGACCAGCGCCCAGGCTTTGTGCCCTACCGGATTCTTGAAGGTCGATCCGCCGGTCTTGCTGCGCAGCGGTTGCGACGCCTCGCGCTCGGCGGCGATCCGATCCATTTCGGTCTGGATTGCGGCGGGCTCGCCCGGTACTCCGCGAAAGGTAGCGCTCACGACGATCGCGCCGTCGGGCAGAGCACTATGCCGATAGCTGTAATCCAGATCGGCAAGCCCGAGTGTCACCCGCGCTCCTGAGCGCAGGACGATCTCCGCATCGATCAGCACGTCCTTGACCTCACGGCCATAGGCGCCGCCGTTCATGCGAACGAACCCGCCGACCGTACCGGGGATCGAGCGCAGGAATTCGAGGCCGCCTATTCCGGCATCGCGCGCCGTTGAAGAAACCAATATCCCGCTCGCCCCACCGCCGCAGCGCAGGGTCGTTTCGTCGATCCGATCGACCTTGGCGAAAGCCTTGCCCAGCCTGATCACGATGCCAGGCACGCCGCCGTCGCGCACGATCATGTTGGATCCGAGCCCGAGGCCCATCACCGGCATCGCCGGGTCGAGCGCGACCAGGAAATCACCGAGATCATCCGCATCGGCGGGCTCGAACAGCCATTCGGCCGTGCCTCCGCTCTTGAACCAGACAAGCGGCGCCAGCGGCGCGTCCGCCGTCAATCGGCCGCGAACGGCCGGCATCGACGGAACGGACACGCTGCTGGCGGCTGCCATCATTTATGACTGCCCAATATGTTCACCCAGGCGTCCCAGACCTTCGCCTGAGCTTCGCCGATATCCTTGGCAGCCTGGGCCGCGCCATCATAGCTGACGCCGCTGCCCATCATCTTGAACACCGCGTTGAACGCGGTCTGATTTGCATGAAGCGTCTGTTCCTGCAGACGCATCCAGTTTCCGAAAAGATCGGTCATTTCGCTTTCTCCTTGGCAATTGCCTCCGAAAGCCCCGCCGCCCACTTCGTGATATCACCTGCGCCCAGACATATCACCATGTCATCGGGCCTGATCGTTGCGGCGAGAGCTGCGGCGAGGGCATCGGGTCCTGATATGATCTGCGCGGCGCGATGGCCGCGCTGCTTGAGGCCGGCGACCAGAGCGGCCGCATCGACGCCTCCTATCGGTGCTTCGCCTGCCGCGTATACGGGCGCGACATAGACGGTATCGGCATCGTTGAACGCGGTCTGGAAATCGACCATCAGATCGCGCAGCCGGGTGAAGCGATGCGGCTGAACGACCGCGATCACCTTCGCCTTAGCGCCTTCGCGCGCGGCGGCGAGGACGGCGCGGATTTCCACCGGATGATGGCCATAATCATCGATGATTGTTACCCCATCGACTTCACCGACCTTGGTAAAGCGCCGCTTCACGCCACCGAATTTGGCGAAACCGGTGGCGATGATGTCGTCCGGGATGCCCATTTCGAGCGCGACGCCGACTGCGGCGAGCGCGTTCTGGACGTTATGCCGCCCCGGCATCGGCAGGGTGATGCCCTCGATCCGTCGGGTCGATCCGTCACGATCGCGCACGACGCAGTCGAAGCGATTGCCGCCAGGGATCGGCGTCACATTGTCGCCGCGCACATCGGCCTGTGCCGAGAAACCATAGGTCACGACCTTGCGGTCGCGCACGCGCGGGATGATCGCCTGCACCTCAGGATGGTCGATGCAGAGCAATGCCGCGCCGTAGAAGGGCACATTCTCGACGAACTCGACGAAGCTGTCCTTCACCTTGTCGAACGATCCATAATGATCGAGATGCTCGGGATCGATGTTGGTCACCACCGCGATCGTGCCGTCGAGCCGCAGGAAGCTGCCGTCGCTCTCGTCGGCCTCGACCACCATCCAGTCGGACGCGCCGAGCCGCGCGTTCGATCCATAGCTGTTGATGATGCCGCCGTTGATCACGGTCGGATCGACCCCGCCGGCATCGAGGATCGCGGCGACCATCGAGGTGGTCGTCGTCTTGCCGTGGGTGCCGGCTATTGCGACGGTCGATTTGAGCCGCATAAGCTCGGCCAGCATCTCGGCGCGGCGCACCACCGGCACGCGCTTTTCCAGCGCGAGTTCGACTTCGGGATTGCCGCGCTTGATCGCGGTCGATGTCACAACCACCGCCGCATCGCCCAGATTTTCGGCCTTGTGGCCGATCATCACATCGATGCCGCGCTTGCGCAGGCCATCGACGACATAGCCTTCGGCGACGTCCGAGCCCTGCACCTTGTAACCGAGATTATGCATCACCTCGGCGATGCCGGACATTCCGATGCCGCCGATCCCGATGAAATGGATCGTACCGATGTCGGTCGCGACACCCTTCATGCAAATGCGCCTTTCAGAGGACGAAGTTCGAGATTCTGGACCGGGATCGGGTCCATCAACGGGGTGAGGCCGATGCGCTCGACCAGATCGGCGAGATCTTCGGCGGCGTTGGGGCGGCCGACGCCGAACGAGCGCTTGGCCGCGTTGATCAGCGCCTTGGGATCGAGCGCGAGCTTCTGCATCTGCTTGGCTAGTTCGGTGGCCGTGAAATTCTCCTGCCGGATCGAACGCGCGCCGCCGACCGCCGCCAGTTCCCTGGCGTTGGCAGTCTGGTGATCGTCCGCCGCCGACGGCAGCGGCACCAGAATCGCGGGCCGGCCGGCCACGGTGATGTCGGCGATCGTCGAGGCACCGGCGCGGGCGATGATCAGATGCGACCAGGCCAGCCGCTCGGGCAGATCGGTGAAATAGGTGGCGAGATCGGCCGGGATGCCGAGCACCTTATATTTAGTGCGCACCGCCTCGATATCCTCGGGGCGGCATTGCTGCGTCACCTGCAGCCGCCTGCGGAACGATTGGGGCAGCAGCGCGAGGCCGTCGGGCACGACGTCCGACAAGATGCTGGCGCCCTGACTGCCGCCGGTCACCAGCACACGGAAGATGCCGTCTGGTGTCAGCTCGGGGAAGGGCTGCATCCGGATCTCGCGCACGATGTCGCGGACCGGATTGCCAACCAGATAGGTCTTCTCGTCATATTTGGGCTTGAGCCGTTCAACCTGCGGATAGGCGGTGGCAACCGCCGTTACCCGCCGCGCAACCAGCCGGTTGACCCGGCCGAGCACGGCATTCTGTTCGTGGATGACCGTCGGCACCCCGTCTTTGAAGGCAGCGCGCAGCGCGGGCAGGGCAGGGTATCCGCCGAAGCCGACCACCGCCGCCGGTTCGAATGTCTCATACAGGCGGCGGGCCATCGCCGTGCCGGCGCGGATCTCCTTGATCGCCCTCAGCCAGCCGCGCGGGCCGCCGCCCAGTCGCCCTGCGGGAATGACATGAATCTGCACGCCTTCGAACAGGCCGGGGATGCGCGCGCCACGCTCGTCGGTGACCAGCGCGACCCGATGGCCGCGCTTCATCAGCTCTTCGGCCAATGCGTGCGCGGGGACCATATGGCCCCCGGTTCCACCTGCCGCGAGGGCGAAATGGCGGACGATGCTCATCGCCCGTTCCAGCGGACGGTGTAGCTCGCTTCCTTGAGGTGCGGGTTCTCGCGGGTGAAGGCGAGCAGCAGCCCGAAGCCGATCGACAGCGCGATCATCGACGAGCCGCCATAGCTGATGAAGGGCAGGGTCATGCCCTTCGACGGCGCGAGGCCGACATTGACCATCATGTTGATCAGCGCCTGCAATCCGAATTGCGAGACGAGCCCCGCACTCGCGAGCAGCAGGAAGTCATCCTCCTCGCGCAGCAGCCTGAGGCACACGCGCGCGACGATCGCGAGATAGAGTACCGCGATCGCGATACACGCGATCAGCCCGAATTCCTCGCCGATCACCGAGAAGATATAGTCGGTATGCGGCTCCGGCAGGGTGAACTTCTGCGTGCCTGCGCCCGGCCCGGTGCCGAGCAGTCCGCCATTGGTCAAGGTCGCGTGGGCGCGGTCCATCTGGTAGGTGTCGCCCTGTTTGAACAGGAACTTGTTGATCCGTTCGGTGGCGACCGAATAGAAGAAATAGGCGGCGACGACGAGGCTGAGCCCGCCCGCGCCGAGCGCGCCGAGCAGCTTGAGCGATGCGCCTGAGAGCATCAGCAGCACCAGCCATACCGAGACGAAGATCACCGTCTGGCCGAAATCGGGCTGCTTCATCAGCAGGAAGGCGATCAGCGCCATCGGCACGACCGAGATCAGCGCGAAGGGCAGGCCGGGATTGCGCAGCCGGAGCGAGAAGAGCCAGGCCATCCCGACGGCGAACAACGGTTTCAGAAACTCCGATGGCTGCAGGCGCCCCGGCCCGAGCTGCAGCCAGCGGGTCGCACCGTTGGCGGCACTGCCGACCACCGGCACCAGCGCGAGCAGCACGAGGAAGATGCCGCCGCCGATCAGCGCCATCCGCCGTGCGACCTGTACCGGCAGGGTCGACACGAAGATCATCACCGGTATCGCCATCATCGTCCAGACGAGCTGGACCCAGAAATAATGGCGCGAGGCCACGACGACGCCATTGCCCGAATAACGCATGCCCGCAGCCGGCGACGCAGCCGCGACCGCGATCAGCCCGATGCCGATCAGCATCGTCACCAGCAGCAGCAGGACGCGATCGATCTCCCAGAACCAGCGTGCGATCGGCGTGCGTTTGCCGCGGCCGAAGCGTGATCTCTTGGCGGGGCGGCGTTCGGGAATCGTGGAATCGAAGGGCACGGCGATGTTCATAGGACAAGTGCCTCCACCGCTCTACGGAAAGCGTCGCCGCGTGCTTCATAATCGCTGAACTGATCGAACGATGCACAGGCGGGTGAGAGCATCACGACTTCGCCCGGCTTCGCGGCGGCGGCGGCGTCCTTGACGGCTTGATCGAGGGTGCCGCTTTCGGTGACGGGCTTGCCTGCCTCTGTCAGGATGCGGGCGTACATCGGTCCGGCTTGGCCGATCGTGTAGCCGGCGAGGACATGATCGAAATAGGATGCGCAGTCGTCGAGATCGTCGGTCTTGGGCAGGCCGCCGAGGATCCAGTGGATTTTGGGATAGGCGCCCAGCGCAGGTGCGGTCGCGGTCGCGTTGGTCGCCTTGCTGTCGTTGACGAACAATATGCCGCCCTTTTCGGCGATCCGCTCCATGCGATGGGGCAGGCCGGGATAGGTGGCGAGGCCGGAGGCGATCGCGTCTTTGGAAATGCCGAGCGCAAAGGCCACGGCAATCGCGATGACCGCGTTCTGCGCGTTGTGCGGGCCCTGCAGCGCGGGCCACGCCGCCTGACCCTTCACGTCGGCGGCGTGAACCGGAACGAGCGATCCCTTTCTAAGGTGCGACGCGATGATCCGCGAAGGATCGTCATCGACAGCGATCACGGCGACATGATCGGCCGACTGCATCGCGAACAAGCGTTCTTTCGATGCGGCATAGCCCGCAAAGCCATCATAGCGATCGAGATGATCGGGCGTGATGTTGGTCAGCACCGCCACGTCACAATCGAGGCTGAAGGTCAGATCGATCTGGTAGCTCGACAGTTCGAGCACATAGACGCCGACCCCCTGGTCATTTGGGGTCAGCGGATCGCGGCCCATGATCGGCAGGCCGATATTGCCGCCCATCAGGGTCGGCACGCCCGCCGTCTCGAGGATATGCTTGATCAGCGCGGTCGTGGTCGATTTGCCGTTGGTGCCGGTGATGCCGACGACCTTGTGCGGCGGCAGATCGGCGCGGGCCTGCGCGAAGAGCTCGATGTCGCCGATGACGGGGACACCGAGCGATGCGGCGCGCGCGGCGATCGGGTGCTTGTTGAGGGGCACGCCGGGGGAGACGACGACGGCGGCATAGCCGGTGAGATCGATGGTGAGGGGATCGGCAAAATCCACGTCGCCCCGGCGGAGGCCGGGGCCGCCACCGACAAACGCGCCCTCTGCTTCGTGGCGATCCCGAAGCGCGGCCCGCGCCGCTTCATTCGAATCCCACGCCGTGACACTTGCGCCGCTCGCCAGCAGCGCCTCGACCGTTGCCAGCCCCGAGCGGGCAAGCCCGAGCACGGCATAGCGCTTTCCGTCAAAGGCGCTGCTGGTGATCACCGGAGCTTCAGGGTCGCGAGACCGGCGAGGGCGAGGACGAAGCTGATGATCCAGAAGCGGATCACCACGGTCGGTTCGCTCCAGCCGAGCTGTTCGAAATGATGGTGGATCGGCGCCATCTTGAAGATGCGCTTGCCGGTGCGCTTGTAGAAGAATACCTGCAGGATCACCGACACGGTCTCCATCACGAAAAGCCCGCCGACGATCGCCAGCACGATCTCGTGATGCGACACGACCGAGATCACGCCGAGCGCTCCACCGAGCGCGAGGCTGCCGGTGTCGCCCATGAACACCGCCGCCGGCGGCGCATTGAACCACAGGAAGGCGAGCCCGCCCCCGATGATCGCGGCCGTCAGGATCGTGAGATCGCCCGCGCCGGGCACATGCGGAATGCCCAGATAATGCGCGAATTTCGCGTTGCCGACGAGATAGACGATCACGAAGAAGGCGAGGCTCGCGATCACCACCGGCATCGTCGCGAGCCCGTCGAGCCCGTCGGTCAGGTTCACGGCGTTGCCGAACGCGACGATCACGAAGGCGGCGAAGGGGATGTAGAAATAGCCTAGGTTGATCACGGGCCCGTTGTAGAAGGGCAGATAGAGTTCGGTGCCGTTGCCCGAAATGATCAGCCAGCTCGCCAGCCCCGCGATGATGAACTCGCCCGCGAGCCGCGCCTTGCCGGACACGCCCTTGTGGCTGCGTTTGGTGACCTTGTCATAATCGTCGAGGAAACCGATCAGGCCGAAGCCCATCGTCACGCCGATGCAAGCCCAGGTGTAACGGTTGTTGAGGTCCATCCACAAAAACAGCGAGACCATCACCGAGATCAGGATCATCAGCCCGCCCATAGTGGGCGTGCCGATCTTCGACAGATGCGTCTGCGGGCCGTCGGCGCGGATCGGCTGGCCCTTGCCCTGCTTGATTCGCAGCCAGCCAATGAAGCGGGGGCCGATGATAAGCCCGATGAACAGCGCGGTCATTGCAGCCGCGCCCGCCCGGAAGGTGATATAGCGGATGAGGTTCAGGACCCCGGGAAAACCGAGATGGTCCGCGATCAGATAGAGCATGTCGTCCTTTCGCCGGCCGACGCGCCCGAGCGAAGCTGCTCCACGACGCGAGAGAGCCCGATGGCGTTCGATCCCTTGATCAATATGGCGTCGCCGGGCGCGACCAGAGCCTTGATCGACTCGAGCGCCGCACCGGCGTCGGCCACATGCGCGAATTCGATCCGCCCCTCAAGGGCGTTTGCGAGCGCCTTCATCTCGGCGCCGACGAGCAGTGCGAAATCGACGTTCGCATCGCGCAGATGCCCAGCGAGATCGGCATGGTAGCGCGGTGAATCGTCGCCCAGTTCACGCATCTCGCCGAGCAGAGCGATGCGGCGCTCGGCCTTGGCGTCGCCCAGCACGCGGATCGTTGCCGCCATCGACGCCGGATTGGCATTGTAGCTTTCGTCGATGATCAGCGCTTCACCGTCGCCGACCTCGATCCTGCTCTGCTGTCCGCGTCCCGCGAGCCCGGCCATGTCGGCGAAAGCCAGACCGGCCGCCGCAAGATCGCCGTCGACCGCCCACACTGCAGCCATCACCGCCATCGCATTGGACACCCAGTGCTCGCCCGGCGGCGCGATGGTGAAGGTCGCTTCGGCGTCCGGCAGGATCATCGATACCAGCGTGCCATGTGGCATCGGCACATTGTCCTGAAGGCGGATGCTGGCCGCTGCATCGGTGCCGAAGGTCAGGACCCGCCCCGCATAGGGCCGCGCCGCGGCGATCAGGCGCTCGCGGTGCGGGCTGTCGTGGGGGATGATCGCCGTGCCGCCGGGTTCCAGCCCGCGGAAAATCTCGCCCTTCGCGTCTGCAATGTCGGCCTCGCTCGCGAAGAAGGCGCTGTGCGCCGGAGCGATCGCGGTAACGATGGCGACATGGGGGCGCACCAGTCTGGTCAACGCGTCGAGCTCACCGCTGTGGTTCATGCCCATCTCGAAGATGCCGATGCGGGTATCGGCGGGCATGCGGGCGAGGCTGAGCGGCACGCCGGTGTGATTATTATAGCTTTTGACCGATCGATGGACGCTCCCCCGCATCGAGCGATCGAGACAGGCAAACAGCGCTTCCTTGGTGCCGGTCTTGCCGACCGATCCGGTGACGCCGATCACCTTGCCGGCCATTCGTGCGCGGGACGCGACGCCGAGCGCATTGAGTGCTGCCATCGTGTCGGCAACGCGGACATGCGGGCCGTCGCAGGGCTGCGATGTGATCGCGCCCGCTGCGCCCGCTGCGAAGGCCTTGTCGAGGAAGCGATGGCCGTCGGTGTCTTCGCCGGACAGCGCGATGAACAGATCGCCACGCCGGGCCTCGCGTGAATCGAAGGCAACGCCCGATGCGTTGAACGCGCCATGGACCTCGCCGTCGACTGCGGCGGCGATATCGAAGGCGGTCCAGAGGGGGGCGGTCATGCTGTTACCACCCCGTTCGTGTCGAGCGAAGTCGAGACACGTCCGCACGCGAGAACCTCCCTCGACTTCGCTCGGGACGAACGGTGGGGGGGAAGGACGCGATCATGCCGCGCACTCCCGCGCCACAGTCACATCGTCAAATGGCAGCACGCGCATCGTCTCTCCAGCGCCGACGATCTGGCCCTGCTCATGGCCCTTGCCGGCGATCAGGACGATATCGCCTTCCCGCGCCTGATCGATCGCGGCTGCGATGGCGGCGCGCCGTTCGCCGCCGTCGCGAAGACTGGCGGCACCCGCCATCACATCGCGCCGTATCGCCGCCGGATCTTCGCTGCGCGGATTATCGTCGGTGACGATCGCGACATCGCTCAGGCGAGCTGCAATCTCGCCCATCAGCGGGCGCTTGCCGGTGTCGCGGTCGCCGCCGGCGCCGAACACGACGATGAGCCTGTTCTGTGTATGCGGACGCAGCGCATCGATCGCCGCCTCCAGCCCGTCCGGCGTATGCGCATAATCGACATAGACCGGTGCACCGGCCTTCGTGATCGCCGCGCGTTCGAGCCGGCCACGCACCGGCGACAAGCGTTCGAGCGCAGCAAAGGTCGCATCTTCGCCGCCGCCGGTGGCGATCACGAGCCCTGCGGACACCAGCGTATTGGCGGCCTGATAGGCGCCGATCAGCGGAAGTTTGATCGTTCGCGCCTTGCCCTCGATCTCGACCTTGAGCGTCTGGCCAAGCGCGGTCGGCGTGCGTTCGATCAGGCGGATCGTGTCACCCTGTCGTCCCACACTGATCAGCCTTATTCCCCGCGCCCTGACCGCCTCGATCACCTGTGCCGAAAAGGCGTCATCCGCCCACACGACTGCCGCGCCATCGGCATCCACCACTTCGGTGAAGAGCCGCAGCTTGGCCGCGAAATAATCCTTCATCGTGCCGTGATAATCGAGATGATCCCGACTCAGATTGGTGAAGGCGGCCGCGCGCACGGGCAGGCCTTCGGTGCGATATTGCGACAGGCCGTGGCTCGATGCCTCAAACGCCGCATGCGTGACGCCCTCCTTCGCGAGGCCGGCCATATTCGACAGGAAGGTCACGATATCGGGCGTCGTCAGGCCTGTTGAAACCTGGTCGTCGGCGGTGGTGACGCCCAGCGTCCCGATCGACGCCGCATGTTGCCCCGCCATCCGCCACAGCTGGCGAACTAGCTCGACCGTCGACGTCTTGCCGTTGGTGCCCGTGACTGCGACCGTCGTTGCGGGGAACGGCTTGAAGAACCGCGCTGCGAGCTGCGCGAAGGTCTGGCGCGGCTCGGCTGACGCGACGTGCGGAACGCCGGTTACCTCGGCTTCCGGTGCGGCCACGATCGCGATGGCGCCGTCGCCGATCGCCTGCGAGATGAAGTCTTCGCCGTTGAAACGCGCGCCTTTGAAGGCGCCGAATATCGTTCCCGGCGCGACCTTGCGGTGATCGATTGCGAAGCCGGTCACGCGCGCATCGGGTGTTGCGTCGGGGAGAAGATCAGTCAGCCGCATGACCCGCTTTCTCATCCGGCACCGGAAGGAAGGCTATGATATCGGACACATCGACGTCGCGCTTCATGTCGGGAATGATGCCGAGCAGCGGGCCGATGCGGGAGATGACGCTGCGAACGGCGGGGGCGGCGGTCCAGGCGGCGGTACGAAGCCCGAAGGTTTCCGGAATGCCCTTCGGTTCGTCCATCGTTACGATCACGACATAGCGCGGCGCATCCATCGGGAAGACCGAGGCGAAGGTGGTCACCAGCGAGTCATGGATATAGCGGCCGTTGAGGTTCTTCTCTGCGGTACCCGTCTTGCCGCCGACGCGCAGGCCGGGGACGTTCGCCGCCTTGCCGGTTCCCATCGTCACGACGAGCCGCATCATCTGCCGCATCTTCGCGCTCGTCGCCTCGGAGATCACGCGCTGCCCCTTCGGCACATTGCCGGGGTTGCGCTTGAGCAGGGTCGGTGCACGGAAGATGCCGCCGTTGATCAGTGTCGCATAGGCATTGGCGAGATGGAGCTGGCTGACAGCGATGCCGTGGCCGTAAGCGGTGGTCATCGTCGTCGTCCGTGCCCAGAAGCCCGGCCAGAGCGGCTTCCCGCGCGCGCCGAGCTCGAGATCGACGGGACGGTCGAAGCCGAGCTTGCGGAAGAAGGCGGCGGTCCGTTGCTCGCCCAGTTCGTCGGCGATCCGCGCGGTGCCGATATTGCTCGAGTGCATCAGGATCTCGGGCACCGTCAGCCAGCGGCGCTGCGGGTGATCGTCATGGATCGTGAACTTGCCGACCTGCAACGGCGCGGTGGCGTCATATCGCTTCGACAGATCGGGGATCACACCCTGTTCGATCGCATTGGCGACGGTGATCATCTTGAAGGTCGAGCCCAGTTCGTAGACCGAACTGATGGCGCGATTGAAGCGTGCATCGGGGCGCAGCGGATCGGTCCCGACGGGAACGAGCCCGGGCGCGTTGGCATTGAATACGGGCAGCGAGGCCATCGCCAGCACTTCGCCGGTGTGCACGTCAAGCACGATGCCAGCGGCGCCCACCGCCATATGCTTGGTGACCTGGATCGCGAGCGCATTTTCCATCGCCGATTGCACGCGGCTGTCGATCGAAAGCTCGACGGCGTTTGCGCCGGGCCTGGTCAGCTGCTTGTCGAGATAGGCTTCCATTCCGCTGACAGGCGTCTTGCCGTCCAGATCGAGATAGCCGATCACCTGTGCGGCCATCGTGCCTTGCGGATAGAAGCGTTCCGGTTCGCCGACCTCTTCGATCGCCGGCTCGCCGAGCATGCGGACGGCGTGGATTTTCGCTGGTGTCGCGCCACGCTCAAGATAGACGAACTTGCGGCGGCTATGCAGGATCGCGCGATAATAGCCGACCGTGCGTGACGGAAACAACCGCGCCAGATCGTTGGCGAGCTGCTCGCGATCGCCGATAACGTCCTGCGGATGAACCGCCAGGCTGACGCCCCTGATCGTCGATGCCAGCACGCGCCCGTCGCGATCGACGATTTCGGCGCGCGGTCCGATCCTCGGGCCAGCCACCGCACGATCGGGCGCATTGAAGATAGCGAGATACAGCAGCCGGACGCCGATCACCCCCGTCAGCAGCGCGAACAGCAGCATCAGAATCATCAGCCGGTAATGCGCGATGCGCAGGCCTTCTTCGGATTTGACATCGACGCGTTCGCGCGACGGAGCCAGCCCGCCGGGAATCGCGTTCATGGCTTCACTTTGCGTGATCGCTCGCTCGACTTGTCTCCCGTGACGTCGGTGAGCCAGTCGTCGCCCAGCGCCGTCATCTTCGACGAAGATGCCGCCATCTTGACCGGCTTGCGATCCGCGACCTGCCGCACGGGCAACGCTTCGGCCGGCGCCATCGCCGAAGCCTTGGCCTGAACGAAGGTTGCCTGACGGATCATCGGCCGTTCCAGGGCCTGCTGCGGTGGCGCCACGGGCTCGATCGGCGTTGCCGCCTTGGGCGAACCCGCGCGCGGCGCGCCGTCTTCGATCTTGTTGAAGCTCGCCTGGCGGATCGCACCCTGATTCTGTCCGATCGACGGCGGCGCCATCGGATCGAGCGGCTGCGGCGCCGGCTGCGTCATCGCCACCAGCTGGACTGACGAGTTGACGAACTGCTGCGCGTTCGGCGCCTGCAGGCCATAGACCTTGGCATTCCAGTTCTCGATCTGGGCGAGTCCGCCGCGCGTATCGATCTCGGTGCGCAAATCGCGGATGTCCTGATTGGCGGCGAAGATCTTGCGCTCGACCCCGGCCAGTTCGGCGCGCTTCGCCGCAACGGTCTGCGACACCATGTAGAAGGAGAGGGCGGCCACACAGATACACCCTGTCCAGGCGACCGAGCGGAAACGGGTTGCGATCATCCCTGCCGTCCTTCTGTAAGCGATACACTCGAACCCCAGGCCGAGGCGGCCGTGCGACGCGCAACGCGCAAGGTTGCCGATCGCGACCGCGGGTTGCGGGCAATCTCGGCGTCGTTGGCGCGCACGGGCTTGGCGACTGCCTCGAAGCTCGGTTGCGGCCCGGCGTCGCGCGCGTCGGGCAAATGCCGCGATCCGGCTGGCGTCGCGCCGCTGCGCGTGCGCAGAAAACGCTTCACGATCCGGTCTTCCATCGAATGGAACGAGACGATCGCCAAACGGCCCCCGGGGCGCAGCGCTCGCTCGGCCGCGGCGAGGCCCTGTTCGAGCTCGTCGAGTTCGGCGTTCAGATGGATGCGGATCGCCTGAAAGGTCCGCGTTGCCGGGTCTTTCTTCTCGTGCGGGCGGTGGCCGAGCGCGCGGCGCACGACATCCGCGAGCTGCCCGGTGCGGGTGATCGGCCGGGCCGCTACGATGAAACGCGCGACGCGACGGGCGCGGGGCTCTTCGCCGAGTTCGAACAGCACGTCGGCGATTTCGGTCTCGTCGGCTTCGTTGACGAAGTCGGCGGCGCTCATGCCGGCCTGCTCCATTCGCATGTCGAGCGGGCCATCGGCCTGGAAAGAGAAGCCGCGCTCCGCGCGATCGAGCTGCATCGACGATACACCGATATCGAGCGTCACGCCATCGACCTGATCGACGCCGCGTTCGGCGAGTGCTTCGACCATGCGGGAGAAGCGCTCGGGCACGAGGATCAGCGCGCCGTCATTCTCGGCTTCGAGCGTGCGGCCTTCGACGATCGCATCGGGATCGCGATCGAATGCGATCACCTTCGCACCGGTCGCCAGAATCGCGCGCGTGTAGCCGCCCGCGCCGAACGTGCCGTCGACATGGGTTTCGCCGGTGGTGGGGGCGAGGCCGGCGATCACTTCATCGAGCAGAACAGGGATGTGGGGCGCGGTGGCGGTCATGCGCGCGTGCTCCGCCGGGCGGCGACCTGATCGTCGATCTGCCGCAATACGCTGGTAGCGTTGGGCCGCGCGGCCCGGAACGCTTCCGGGCTCCAGATATAGAAGACGGTTTCGCCGCCGACGAAGACCGCGTCCTCGCCGATGCCGACATCTTCGCGCAACGACGCTGGCAGGACCATGCGGCCCGCGCTGTCATAGGAAACTTCGGTCAGCCCGCTCCACTTGTCGAGGCGCAGCTCTTCGAGGACGTCGTCGAAAAATTCGCCGGTCTTTTCGGCGCGATCGGTGGCGCGGCGGGCGAGCATCGCCGACACCTCGGCAACTTCGGCGGCATCCAGCACCTCGAGACAATTCCAGCTGCGATGCCGGCCGATGCGGATGGCTTTCTCGGCCAGGCCCTTTTCGGCGAGCCGGCTGTCGCTGGTCAGGCGGAAGGCATGGGGCAGGGAGACGCGACCTTTCGCATCTACGCCGTTCACCAGCACTCCGCTGAAAACCGCACCCGCCAACGCCGAAACCCCATGTTCGACGAGGAGCACGGCTGACGTGATCGCCCTCTCTGGGCCAACCATTCGTCAGAACGCCGCGTGCAACTCGCCCCTTTGCATGGAAGCGGGTTTAACCTGAGGCAGGATGGTTTTCAATGGTCAATGATGGGTTTTATTGGGTTTGAATGGTCCGATAGTGTGAATAGTTTTGAGCGCCGTCGGGTATGATTACGTAAAACTACACGGATTCCCCTTTGTTTTCGGGCATTGGGGGTGGTTTGGAGGCTGTGGATAACATATCTGATAACCTCCATCGCCATGTGGGCGATGGGTTTCGATGGGCTAGGGCGGATTGCGACCGCCGCGGCCGTCACGCCTGCTTCAGCGCGCCGAAGACTTGCCCGCTGGCGGCTTGTCGCTCGCGGTTCCGCCGGGCGCCACGCCCAGCTCCGCCAGCGGATCCTTGGGCTCATCGCTGGCATTGGCGGCTTCCGCCGCTGCATTTGCCGTGGCAGGCGTATCCGAACGAAAACCCACGACTGCCGCAGACAGCAGCACGATCAGGAACACGACGGCCAATCCGGTAATGCCGATCTGCACGCGCTGCATCAGGCTTCGCTCCTCGCGAACGAACAGGACGTCATATTGTCCGACAGCGTTGCTGGCAGGTCAATCTGCAATCTGCCCCGTGGCAATGTCGCTCAGCGTTGCAGATAGGCTGGCACCGGAAGCCCTTTGGCGGCGAGCCACTCGGCGTTGAATAGCGATGAGAGGTAGCGCATGCCCGAGTCGCACAGCAAGGTCACGATCGTCTTGCCCGGTCCCATTTCTCTGGCTAGCGCGATCGCGCCGGCAACATTAATGCCCGATGACAAGCCCACGCAGAGCCCCTCATGTTCCAGCAGCGCATAGACCTGCTCGATGCCCTGCTCGTCCGAGATGCGATACTGCGTGTCGATCGGTGCACCTTCGAGGTTGGCCGTGATGCGGCTCTGCCCGATGCCTTCGGCGACGCTGCTGCCTTCCGCCTTCAACTCGCCGCTGGCGAAATATTCGTAAAGCGCCGCGCCATGAGGATCGGTCAGCGCGATCCGGATATTTTCATCATAGGCCTTCAGGCCCATGCCGACGCCGGCCAGCGTACCGCCAGTGCCGACCGCGCAGGTGAAGCCGTCGATTCTGCCGCCGGTCTGTTTCCAGATCTCCGGTGCGGTCGTGCGGATATGCGCCAGTCTGTTGGCGATATTGTCGAACTGATTCGCCCATAGCGCACCCGGCGTTTCCTCCGCGATCCGTCGCGACGTATGAACATAGTGCGCCGGATTGGAGTAAGCCGTCGGTGCAACCAGCACCAGCTCGGCGCCCAATGCCCGCAACGTTTCCTGCTTCTCGCGGCTCTGGGTGTCGGTCATCACGATGATCGTTCGATAGCCGCGCGCGTTGCCGACCAGTGCGAGGCCAATACCCGTATTACCGGCGGTGCCCTCGACGATGATCCCGCCGGCCTTGAGGAGACCGCGTTCCTCGGCGTCGGTGATGATCGCCAGCGCGGCGCGATCCTTCACCGATCCGCCCGGATTCATGAATTCGCATTTTGCGAGGATTTCGCACCCCGTGGCGTCACTCGGGCCTTTAAGCCGGACGAGCGGCGTGTTGCCGATCAGCGCGAGCGCATTGGATGCAATCATGTCATTTGCCATGAAGCTGCGATAGCCGAGCGCCCGCTATGCCCGCAAGCCAGCTTATCTTGAGACGCTGAGGGCTGGGCTTTGTGCGTTGAGTCCCTATGTCGGGGGCATGACCCGCAAGGCCAGCTTCCCGCCCGTCGTCAGCGCCAATACGCGGCTGCTTCTGCTCGGCAGCTTGCCGGGCGAGGCATCGCTGCGCGCATCGCGCTATTATGCGCATCCCCAAAATCAGTTCTGGCGGCTGGTCGGCGGGGTGATCGGCAACGAACTTCTGCCCGATCTCGAATATGAGGCGCGGCTGACGGCGATCGATCGGGCGGGTGTCGGGCTGTGGGACGTGGTGGCCGATGCTGCACGCGCCGGAAGTCTGGATAGTGCTATCCGCGATCATCGTCCCAACGAGCTGGCGCGGTTGGTAGCGTCGCTCCCACGCCTGGAAGCGATCGGCTTCAATGGCGGCACAGCCGCGCGAATCGGCCGAAAAGTCATCAATGCCGATGTCAGTATCGCGCTGGTCGACCTCCCATCGAGCAGCCCGGCGTTCACGAAAAGCATCGCCTTCAAACGCGAGGCGTGGATAAAATTACGCCAATTTATCGCGGTGCGGTGAAAAATAAGGCGTTGCGCATGCTTTTTATTCGTTAAGCCGGCGAGTGCTCTTGACGCAGTGCACACAAGGAACGCAAACACAGGTCGCTATGCAAATGTCCCGCCCCATATTCGCCACTGCCGCGCTGATCGGCATCTCCCTCCTTACCGCCTGCAAGCAGGAAACGATCACGGCCGACGGCCCTGTTGATCCTGATGCTGCAGCGCTCAACGCTGCGGCGCCGGTTGAGCTGCCGCCGATGGTGACGCAGAGCCGGACCTATCGTTGCGGCGACGGCCGTCTCGTTTATGTCGATTTCTTCAGCAACAACACGGCTGGCTACAAGGCGACCAAGGACGGCGCTTCGACGATGCTCAAGGCGGCCGAGCCCGGAAAGCCCTATACCGCCGACGGCTATTCGGTGTCGGGCGATGGCCCCAAGGTCGACATCACCGCGCCAGGCAAGGGCAGCGTTTCCTGCAAAGCCTGATCGCTTAAACGTCAGCTTCAAACGGCCGGTGCGGGAGATATCCCCACCGGCCTTTTTCTTACGCTATGTCGGGCGCTGCCTGGCAGACATCGACCCATGAAGCGCCGGTCAATTCCGCCAGACGCTGTGGGGTGATCCGTACCGAAGCGGTACGCGAACCCGCCGCCGGATAGACATGTTCGAAATCCCTGAGCGACACATCGCAATAAATCGACAGTGGTTGCGCGAGGCCGAAGGGGCACACACCGCCGACAGGATGCCCGGTGAGATGTTCAACCTCCTCACCCCCCAACATACGCGGGCGATCGCCCAAGGCGGCCTTCGTCTTCCGATTATCGAGCCGCGCATCGCCACGCGCCACGATCAGGACGATCTCGTCCTTGATACGTACCGAAAGCGTCTTGGCGATCATGCCAGGCTCTACGCCCAAGGTTGCGGCGGCCTCGGCGACGGTTGCGGTGCTCGCCTGCTGTTCGATGATCGACAGATCGGGTGCGTGCGCGGCCAGAAAGTCGCGAACCGATTCGATACTCATTCGATGCCGCGTGCCCGCAGGGTCGCTTCGATCGGCGCGACATCGGAAGGATTGTTGAGCTCGATCGCATCCCAGGCGATCGGATCGAACGGCACGACCCCGACCGGGATGCCGCTATCCAGAAAGCGCAGCTGTTCGAGGCCTTCGAGTTCTTCGATTTGCGACGACGGGCTGGCGGCGTAGCGCCGCAGCGCATCGGGTCGATAGGCATAGACCCCAAGATGCAGATGCACGGGCGGAAAATCCTGCTCGACAGCGGCCGGCGGAAGATGCGGAATGACCCGCTTCGAAAAATACAGCGCGCGATGGTCGCTGCCGAAGACGACGGTGGTGCCGCCGACCCGCCCCTGCGCCTGATCCTCGACAAGATGCTGGTAGACACTCTTCGAACAGCGGATCGCCGGCGTCGTCATGGCGACGCCGGTCATGCCGAGCAGCGCATCGACCAGGCTGGTCACGACATGGCCTGGTGTCAGCGGAGCATCGCCCTGAAGATTGACCACGACATCGGGCTCGATACTCATCCTGGCAATCGCATCGGCGCAGCGCTCGGTGCCGTTGGCGCAACCCTCGTCAGTCATCACGACCTGTCCGCCGAACGCACGCACGGCATCCGCGATCCTGTCGTCGTCGGTGGCGACCCAGATCGCTTCCGGCGCAACGACTGCGGCGGCGCATTCCCAGCTTCGCTGGATCAGCGGCTTGGCAATACCGCTGGCGCCGCGCAGCAGCGCCAGCGGCTTTGCCGGATAGCGGGAGGATTTGTACCGGGCAGGTATGATGATCGCGAGATCGCGGGGCCCGATGGCAGTCTGCAACGCCATGACCGGGTCAGCTCAGTCCCTGGCGCACGAAATCATGGATATGGACAAGCCCCAGCGGCACACCCGAGTCGCTCGCGTCCATCACGAATATGGCCGTGATCTTCGCGTCGTTCATGATCATCAGAGCGTCTTCCGCCAACATGTCGTGCGGCACCGTCTTGGGGCTCGGTGTCATCACGGCTGCGGCATTTTTTTCGAGCAGGTCGCCGATATTGCGGCGCAGATCGCCATCGGTGATCACGCCCCGAAGCACATTGTCCTGGTCGACGACACCAGCGATGCCGAAGCCGCTCGACGTCATCGTCATGATCACTTCGCGCATCGGCAGATCGAGCGAGACCAGCGGCATGCGCGATCCGGCATGCATCATCTTTTCGACCGACATCAGCCGCAGGCCGATCGCCCCGCCCGGATGCAGCCGCTTTAGATTGTCGCGGACGATGCCGCGAATATCCATCAGCGCCATTGCCAGCGCATCGCCCAGCGCCAGCATCATGATGGTCGAGGTGGTCGGCGCGATGTTGACGGGACAGGCTTCGCGGACTTGCGGCAGCAGCAGCTGCACATCGGCATGCTGCATCACGGGCGATTCAGCGCGCGACGCCATGCCGATGATGCGGACGCGCAGATTGCGGCAGTGCTGCATGATCGGCGTCAGCTCCGCCGTCGCGCCTGAATTGGACAATACCAGCATCGCATCGCCAGCCTGGACCATGCCCAGATCGCCATGCGCGGCTTCCGCCGGATGGATGAACAATGCTGGCGCGCCTGTCGCCGAAAGCGTTGCTGCGATCTTGCGAGCGATGTGCCCCGATTTGCCCATGCCGGTTACGACGATGCGGCCGGTGGTGCCGTGCAGCAATTTCACCGCAGCCGAAAAATTATGGTCGAGGCGCTCCGCAAGCTGTCGAATTCCATCGAGCTCGGCGAGCAGGACCTGACGTCCGCGCGCGAGAACGGCGTCTTCGATTTCCGGGGGCAATGCGATATCTTCCTTGATCACACCCGTTCTCCGTTACCTGCAATGCAAAAGGTGATAGGTCGATATCGAGATCAGGCAACCCCAAAATTACGGCAATGCACAAGTGCCCGTTCAGCCGCCTTTGCGGACCGTCATACCGAATGAGGTCGACACCCAGCGCATCAACGCCAGCTTCAGATGCGGATCGTTCGAATAGGGCGGCAGATCGATGATCCGGTCCAGCTCATGGTCGCCGGTATCGAATGTGATCGGGACGACCTTGTGGCCTTGCGCTGTCAGCCTGCGGGCCAGCTCCTCGAAGTCGCGCCGGCGGAATAATACTGTATTCCCCCGATCGAGCGTGCTGTCGTTCGAACTGAGATTCAGCTCGGTGGTATGGACTGCCAGCCCGCCGGGCTTCAGGCATTTGAGCGAGTTTTCGAAGAAGGCGAGCCCCGCCTCGATCGATCCGAGATGCTCATAGGCACAGGACGACCAGGTGAAATCGAACCCAGTGAGATCATCGGGGATCGCATTCATATCCACGGGCCGGAAAGAGACGTTGCTGAGAAAGCGCGCTTCATTGCACAGCCGGGGATGAAAGATTTTCTGGAGGTCTGCGCCGAGCTGCTGGGTTCTGCTCCAGACGCGCGAGCGCACGTCCTCCATATGGAGATCGGTGGCAGTGATCGTGCATCCGGCTTCCGCGAACAGCGATGTCAGCGGTTCGACGCCGACGCCGAACCCGAGCCCGCGGGCGCCTTTGCGTAGTGCGCCATGATAGTCGAGTGATCGGATAATGTAGATGAACTCCCATTGTTTGCGGTGTTGCTTGGGAGCTTCCTTCATCCATCGGCAGAGCTTCCAGTAGATTTTCTCCTGCATCTGGAACGCGGTGCACATCTGCGAAATAGGTTCGGCGAGCGTCGCTCTGCGATTGACAATGATGTCGGCGAGATCCCCCTCGCCGGGTACGGACAGAAACCCCCGCTGTGCTGCTTCCACGCGGGCAATATAGGCATCGTCGCTATCGGCGCCTTTGACGTGCACGACGATGTGATCAGCGCGCGCATCCGAATCGACGAGGGTGCCATCACCGCATAGCTATTATCGTATAGCGCGGTGGTACCGACCTCGATCTTGCCATCGGCATCCAGCAACTGCCTGATCGAATAGCGTTCGATCCTCGGCGCCAGCGGCTGGCCGTCCGGGTCGAGGCCGTTGATGCTGACGAGAAGGTGGCCATAGGTTGCGGTGAGGCCCGCGAAGCAAATCTCGAACGAAATGCGCCCGCCCGTCGATGGCACGTAACGGGTGTGAAAGGCATAGCCTTCGATGGGGCTCGGTTCCCCACTATGATCGTCCAGGATCGCGCTGTTACGCTCCGGCCAGAATCCGAGCGGCTCGATCTGCAGGCTGGTTTCTTCATCGCGGCTGCCCGCCTTGATCGCTCTCCAGCGGCGCAGCACGCGCTTGAACACAGAGCCCATCTTGGATGGACTCGGTGGAAGAGATGCGGTGGGGGAGGTGCCATCGGCGGTCATATTGTGGGTCGGTCTATGGGCGAACAAGGCATCGCTTTCAACCGTCGAGCGGCAATGGGGTTCATTTCCTGCCATATGTCGCCGACGCGACACACGCGCTTTGCGCGCATCACCGTGTCCTGTATGGCCGGCCACGGCCTGACGAAAAGGTATTTAGAAGATGCGTATTGCGATGATCGGCACAGGATATGTCGGCCTTGTTTCGGGGGCATGCCTTTCCGATTTTGGGCACCAGGTTGTCTGTGTCGACAAGGCGGCGGAAAAAATTGACGCCCTTAAAAACGGCATCATGCCGATCTATGAGCCCGGTCTTGCAGAGCTTGTCAGTGGCAATGTGAAGGCCGGGCGGCTTTCCTTTTCCACGGATGTGGCGTCCTGCGTCGCTGCGTCCGACGCCGTATTCATTGCCGTGGGCACGCCCTCTCGACGGGGCGATGGGCATGCCGATCTCACCTATGTCTATGCCGCCGCGCGGGAGATTGCGGCGTCGCTGCAGGGTGAAACGGTTATCGTCACCAAATCGACCGTTCCTGTGGGGACCGGCGACGAGGTTGAGCGCATTGTCGCGGAGGAGGCGCCGGGTGCTATCGCCTGGGTCGTATCCAATCCTGAATTCCTGCGCGAAGGCGCTGCGATCGAGGATTTCAAACGCCCCGATCGGATCGTCATCGGCAGTGATAATCCCCAGGCGCAGGCGCTGATGAAGGAGGTCTATCGACCGCTTTATCTGAACCAGGCGCCCCTGATGTTTACCGGCCGGCGGACTGCCGAGCTGATCAAATATGCCGCCAATGCGTTTCTCGCGACCAAGATCACCTTCATCAACGAGATCGCGGACCTTTGCGAAGCGGTTGGCGCTGACGTGAAGGATGTCTCGCGCGGTATCGGCCTTGATAAGCGAATCGGGTCGAAATTCCTCCATGCGGGCCCTGGCTATGGGGGCTCCTGCTTTCCGAAGGATACGCTGGCGCTGTTGCAGACCGCCGAGGACCATGATGCACCGTTGCGGATCGTCGAAGCCGTGGTCAAGGTCAACGATGCCCGCAAGCGAGCGATGGGCCGCAAGGTGATCCGCGCGATGGGCGGCGATGCGCGCGGGAAGGCGGTCGGCGTGCTTGGCCTCACCTTCAAGCCCAATACCGATGACATGCGCGACGCACCGTCGATCGCACTGATTCAGGCGCTGCAGGACGCCGGCGCCGTCGTCCGTGCTTATGATCCGGAAGGGACCGAGCAGGCACGCCCTCTATTTACCGACGTCGATTTCATGACAGATCCCTATGCCGTCGCCGATGGCGCCGACGCGCTGGTGATCGTTACCGAGTGGGACGAATTTCGCGCGCTTGATCTTCGCCGGATAGCCGCAACCTTGAAGGCCCCAGTGCTGGTCGATCTGCGCAATATCTATCCCGAAGCCGAAGTCACCCGTGCCGGACTGCACTATACCGGGATCGGACGGGCAACCGCCGCATTGCCATAAGTGAACCGCAGCGTCATATCTTGACGCTCTGGAGATCGGCATTTGAACGACGGTGGGATTGGACAGGTCGGGGACCGCGGTTGGCTTCAGCGTATGAATACGCTGACGGCGCGACGCAGCGAAGCTCCGCGCCCGCACATTCCGTTCGGCCAGCGCGTCTATGCCATCGGCGACATTCATGGCCGGCTCGACCTGTTTCTTCCGCTGCTGGCGCATATTCGCGATGACAGCGCAGCGCGCCATCCGGCCGATACGCATGTCGTGCTGCTCGGCGACATGGTCGATCGTGGCCCCTATTCGGCGGAGACGCTCGAATTTCTGCTCAGCGCGATGCCGAGCTTCGCGACCTTTCATTGCCTGATGGGCAATCATGAGGAAGCGATGCTCCGCGCGCTCGATCCGCTCGAGGACCGTGCGGAAAATGCTTGGCTCAAATTCGGCGGTTACGAGACGCTTGCGAGCTACGGCGTGCCGGTGTCGATGCTGGGCGAGGAAATTCCCGCGGCGGATGTGCTGCGCCAATATATTCCCGATCGCCATCATGCGTTTCTGAAGGGATTGCGGGAGACGGCTCGTTTTGGCGATTATCTCTTCGTCCATGCCGGGGTACGGCCCGGCCTTCCGCTCGAAGTGCAGCATCCCGAGGACACGCGCTGGATCCGCAAGGAATTCCTCGATTATCGCGGCGATTTCGGCGCGTTCGTTGTTCACGGTCATTCGATTTCAACCGAACCCGATCTCCAGTCGAACCGGATGGGGATTGATACAGGCGCGTATCGCAGCGGCAGGTTGACAGCATTGGGCCTTGAAGGTGATCGCCGCTGGCTGATCCAGGCCAGTGTAATCGATGGCGAAGTTCAAACGAAATTAAGCAGCCTGAGTTAAGTCCCGAGTCGCAACATATTTGAAGCGGGGAGACACGCCGCATGCGGCGGGTACGGGGACGATCGGCAATTGCAATGGGCACGCAGGATGCGGGGGGCGCCTCCTCCGGATTCCGGTTCGTGCGCGGCTTGCTGCCGGGCGGCGGCCAACATGATCAGCAATCCATCGCCAATCGCGTGCAAATGACATTGGACGCGCTGCCCATGTTGTTGCTGGTGAATGTTGCGGTCGCTGCCGCCCTCTGGTTCGGGCGGGACCCTGCCTTCGGCAGCAGGCCGTTCTGGATGATCGTCGCGCCTGCTGCCACGCTGTTCGGTTGTGGCGCGCTTTTATGCGCAGGACGATATCTGAAATGGCATCGCCAACTCCCGCCTGTCTCCATGCATGGCGTCTTGGCGGCATTCGCCCTCGCGCAGGGCTTGTGCTGGGCTGCGTGGATGGCCGGAACGCGCGACGATTTCGCATCGCAGAGCCTGCCGTTGATCATGACCGGCTATGCTGTATTGCTCGTCGTTACCACGCTGGTTTTCGCGCCCGTGCCCATCGCAGCGATCACGCTCTGGGTCACGTTGTCGATCGCGACGGTCATCGGCGTCGGCAGCTTCGGCATGGTGGCCATGCTCGCGATACTCCTCGTCGTCGCGGCGATCACGCTCGGCGACATTTCGGAACGATCCTATCTCGCCTCCCGGCGATGGCTGGCCAGTGCCGGCGGCGCGATGAAGGCCTCGGTGCTGTTGCGCGAGTTTGAAGAAAACCGGCGTGGATGGTTCTGGGAAACCAACGCGCGCGGCGATCTGACCTATATCTCGCCCCAACTTGCGGCGGCGGTGAATCTGACGCCGGATGACCTGCTTGGCACCGCGATGACCAGCATCGTGTTGCATGAGCGAGGCAATGGACGCGGCGAGGGCGAGCGGACGCTAGGCTTCCATTTGTCGACCCGGCTGGCCTTTTCCGAGATTGCCGTGCGCGCCGCCGCTGGTCAGGACGTGCGATGGTGGTCGCTCTCTGGCAGGCCCGCGTTTGATGAATATGGCAAATTCCTGGGATTTCGCGGTAGCGGAACCGATCTCACTGAAATGCGACGCTCCGAAGCCGAGGTGAAGCGGCTCGCAAGCTATGATCCTCTCACCGGTCTGCCCAACCGTATCTTGATGCGCCGCACGCTCGATGAATCGCTGCGCGATGTCGTTGGGCAGCCGAAACGCACCGCGCTGTTCATGCTCGACCTCGATCGCTTCAAGACAGTCAACGATACGCTTGGCCATCCTGTCGGCGATGCCCTGCTGCAGCAGGTTGCCGAACGGATGGTCCGTGTCGTTCAGGAGGACGGCCAGGTCGGGCGTCTGGGCGGTGATGAATTCAACGTGGTGCTGCCGGGGATCGTCGAGCAGGGCCGCCTGACCACATTGGCAAAAGCCATAATCCACGAAGTTTCACAACCCTATCTGATCGAAGGCGCGCATGTGTCGATCGGCGCATCGGTGGGCATCGCGATCGCTCCCGATGACGGTGCTACGGCCGATGCACTCGTCCGCAATGCCGATCTGGCGCTCTATGCGGCGAAAGCCGACGGCAAGGGCGTGCATCGCTTCTACGAGCCGGAGATGCACGCGACCGCGAAGGATCGCCGCTTGCTCGAGATGGATCTGCGCAATGTGATGAACGAAAGCGGTCTACATCTTGTCTATCAGCCCGTCGTCAACGCAAATAGCGAGGCTATCGTCTGTTTCGAGGCGCTGGCACGATGGGATCACCCGACGCGCGGCCTGGTGTCCCCATCAGAGTTCATCCCCATTGCCGAGGAAATCGGGCTCATTCCGCAGATCGGTGAATGGGTGTTGCGAACCGCCTGCCTGGAGGCGGCCAACTGGCCGGATCGTGTCCGCGTGGCCGTCAACATATCGCCGATCCAGTTCGCCAATCCGTCTCTGCCAGGGATTGTGATCAGTGCGCTTGCCGCCGCGCAACTTGCGCCCGACAGGCTCGAACTCGAGATCACCGAGGGCGTCTTCCTCAACGATGGCGCCGCTACCGACACGATGTTCGCCCGGCTGAAGGCGATCGGCGTGCGCTTCGCGCTCGACGATTTCGGAACCGGCTATTCGTCGCTCGGCTATCTGAAGAAGGCGCCGTTCAACAAGATCAAGATCGACCAGAGCTTCGTGCGCGGCGCAGCCATTCCCGGCAATCGTAACGCGGCGATCATCCGTGCGATCGTTGCTCTGGCGGAAAGCCTCGAAATGGAGACGACAGCCGAAGGCGCAGAAACGCCGGAGGAGTTGGCGCTGATCCGTTCGCTCGGATGCAGCCACATTCAGGGCTATATTTTCGGCCGACCGGTGTCATCCGATGAGGCGCGCGCGCGGGTGGCCGGGTCGGGCAAGCTTTCGATGCCTGGCCTGTTGGTCAGCCGCGATCCGCGGGTGGCAGTGCTGCGTTCGGCGACAGTCCACAGCCCGCGCGGTTTCGGTCCGGGTCGTATCCGCAATCTGTCCAGAACGGGTGCGATGATCGAAAGCCCGACGCTCGTCACCCCTGGCGAAGCGGTGTCGCTGGATTTTGCTGACGGAGGTTCGGCCAAGGGCATCGTGCGCTGGGCCGACGAAGAAAAATTCGGTATCGCCTTCGATGAGCCTATCGATCAGGAACAGCTGGCGCCACAGCGCATGAACCGCAGCGCTGCGGCCTGATCAGCCTGTCAGTCCGTCACCCCATCAATGTCGGAAAGAAGCCCTCGTGCGCGGTCCGCAGCTGGGCCAGGGCAACCCCGGCGAGACTGTCGCCGCCGGTCTTGCCGAGCCGGCTTGCGGAGATGCCTGCGGTCAGCGCCGCCGCCATGATCGCGTCCGAATTGGTCGTGGTCATGACGTAGCGCGCCTGATCTTCGCCAAAGGCTTTTGCATGGCCCAGCTCATCGAGCTTCGCGCCGATGCCCCCCGCAAGCGCCATTTCGGCGACCGCGACGAGCAGGCCGCCATCGGCGATGTCGTGCACCGCCGTCACGCGACCCGACAAGATCAGCTCCCGCACGAAATCGCCGTTCCGCTTTTCGAGTTCGAGGTCCACCGGGGGCGGTGGTCCGTCTTCGCGGCCTGCGATCGTGCGAAGCCACAAGGACTGGCCGAGATGCCCCGCGCTCTCGCCGATCACCAATATGTCCTCATCGGCGGCCTTGAACGCGATCGTCGTCATCAGATCGATATTCTGCAGCAGGCCGATGCCGCCGATTGCCGGGGTCGGCAGGATCGCGCTGCCGCTGCCGTCTTCATTCTTTGTCTCGTTGTAGAGACTGACATTGCCCGACACGATCGGGAAATCGAGAGCGCGGCAGGCTTCCGCCATGCCCTCGATCGCGCCGACGAACTGGCCCATGATCTCGGGGCGCTGCGGGTTGCCGAAGTTCATGCAGTCGGTCGTCGCCAGCGGCAATGCGCCGACGGCGGTGATGTTGCGCCAGCATTCGGCGATCGCCTGACGACCGCCTTGTACCGGATCGGCGAAGACGTAGCGTGGCGTGCAATCGGTCGAGATTGCGATGCCCTTGTTGGTGCCGTGTACACGGACGACCGCGGCGTCGCCGCCCGGACGCTGCACCGTATCCGCGCCGACCATGTGATCATATTGCTCCCAGATCCACCGGCGGCTGGCGAGATCGGGCGAACCCATCAGCACAAGGAGATTCTCGGCGACGGTGCCCTTCGGTGGCACCTCGCCCAGCGGCGCGCGGGGTTTGGTCGGCACCCAAGGGCGATCATATAGCGGCGCATCGTCGGCCAGCGGCCCCAGTGGAATGTCGCACACCTTCTCGCCGTTGAAGGTCAGCACCATCCGCCCGGTGTTGGTGACGTGCCCGATCACCGCGAAATCGAGCTCCCATTTGCGGAAGATCGCCTCGGCGAAATCCTCGCGGCCGGGTTTGAGCACCATGAGCATCCGCTCCTGGCTCTCCGACAGCATCATCTCGTAGGGCGTCATGCCGGTTTCGCGGCACGGCACGCTGTTCATGTCGAGTTCGATGCCAACACCGCCCTTCGACGCCATTTCGACGCTCGACGAGGTCAGCCCCGCCGCGCCCATATCCTGGATCGCGACGATCGCGTCGGACGACATCAGTTCGAGACAGGCTTCGATCAGCAGCTTCTCGGTGAACGGATCGCCGACCTGCACGGTGGGGCGCTTCTCCTCCGAATCCTCGGAGAAGTCGGCCGATGCCATCGTCGCGCCATGGATACCGTCGCGGCCGGTCTTGGAGCCGACATAGACGATCGAATTGCCGATTCCCGACGCCGCCGAATAGAAGATCTTGTCGGTATCGGCGACGCCGACGGTCATCGCGTTGACGAGGATATTCCCATCATAAGCGGGATGAAAATTCACCTCGCCACCAACCGTCGGCACGCCGACGCAATTGCCGTAGCCGCCAATGCCATGGACCACGCCTGAGATCAGGTGCCGCATCTTGGGATGATCGGGCCGACCGAAGCGCAGCGCGTTGAGATTGGCGACGGGCCGTGCGCCCATCGTGAACACGTCGCGCAATATGCCGCCAACGCCGGTCGCCGCACCCTGATAGGGTTCGATATAGGACGGGTGGTTGTGGCTCTCCATCTTGAAAATCGCTGCCTGGCCGTCACCGATATCGACGACGCCGGCATTTTCGCCGGGTCCACAGATCACCTGCGGGCCGGTGGTCGGCAGCTTCTTCAGATGGAGGCGGCTCGACTTGTAGCTGCAATGCTCGGACCACATGACCGAGAAGATGCCGAGCTCGGTCAGATTCGGCTCCCGGCCCAGCGCACGCAGCAGGGTGGCATATTCGTCGGTCGAAAGGCCGTGCTCGGCGACGACCTGGGGCGTGATGGCGGCGGCTATGGTCTCGGTCATGTCGCGAGCCGATAGCGAATGGAAGCGCGCCCGCCTATCCCCGACCGCATCGGCGGGGAAATTTTAACCCGGGTGCTTCCTAAGATCGCAATATCGAGAGGACCTGATCGGCGAGGCTGATCGGCTCGAACGGTTTTGTGATTACGCTGTTGGCCCCCTTGGCGACATAATCGGCAATGTCATGCGGCTGCGCGCGCGCGGTCACGAATATGACGGGAATAGCGGCGGTGCTGGGATCGGCCTTGAGCTTCGCCAGCACCTCGGGCCCGGACATTCCGGGCATCATGACATCGATCATGACCAGATCAGGGCTCAACCCTCCGGCGAGCAGCCGCAGGCCCTCTTCGCCACCATCGGCCGTGCGAACGTCGATCTCCGGCCGCATCCTGAGCGACATCTCGACGATGAGCCGGATGTCGGGCTCGTCGTCGATATAGAGGATGCAAATCTGCTCATTCATTGCGCGATCCCTTTTTCTCGTCGACGATCCTCATCACCGTTGAGATCAGTTTCGGCAACGATTGCCGGGATTTGACAAGCACGGCATCGACTTTGGCGCGTGTCTGCGCGTCTACATCCTGTGCGGAATAAACCACGATCGACATGCCGTTGCCGTCGGCGTCGCGTAGCTCCGGAATCATCGCAGCGCCATTGCCGTCTGGCAGGCCCAGATCGAGCACGACGATATCGGGATGATGATCGGCAATGATGGCACGCGCGGAAGCAAGGCTGCTGGCGGCCACGATCTGTCCTCGGCCCGCCAGCGATTCGGTGAAGAGGTCGCGTGTATCCTGATCGTCGTCGACGTGCAGGATCAGCGGGCGATGATGGTCGAAGCGCCGCAATGTCCGCTGTACGGCAGTGATCAGGCGCAGAACATCGAACGGCTTCTGAACCCAGTCGGCGAAATCGCCTTGCGCGGTATCGAGCGGTTGCGGCGATGTTCCCGAAATCACGATTACCGGCAGATGCCTGGTGTCTCCGTTTGCGCGCAGCGCCCGCATCACCTCGGTGCCGTCTGCGTCGGCCAGGGTCAGGTCGAGCAGAACGGCATCGTAATGGCGTGACCGGGTGTGGCTGATCGCGTCGCGAACGCTCGTCACCAGGTCGCTCGAATAACCATGCGTATCGAGCATGGCTTTGATCGTCAGGCCTGCGTCGGTGTCGTCTTCGCAGATCAGCAGCCGTGCGGGCGGCAGATGGCCCTGATCGTTGCGCAGATTTTCGCGCGGTATAGTGAAAGCGAAGCGGGCACCGCCCTCGGTGCGGTTCTCGAAGCTTATTTCGCCGCCATGGTGGAGTACTATTTCCCGCGAGATGGCCAGCCCCAGTCCCGTTCCCGCGACCAGCTGTCCGGCTGGCCGCGATCCTTGCGAAAAACGATGGAAAAGCTGGCTGCTGAATTCCGCATCGATGCCGGGTCCGCTGTCGGTGATCTGGATGATGTGGGTTTCGCCACCGGTGACGAGTTCGATCAGCACGCTCGACCCCTCCGGCGAAAATTTGATCGCGTTCGATGCCAGATTGCTCGCGACCTGAATCAGCCGCTCGGCATCGGCATAGGCTATGGCGGGACTCTCCGGCAGACGCGTTTCGAGCTTTATCGATTTTCGGTCGGCGAGCCCATGCATTGCGTGCACCGTGCGGGTGATCACATCGGCCAGATCGATGGCGACATAGTCGAATGCCATCCGGCCTTTGCGGATCTGATCGATATCAAGGATATCGTTGATCAGACGGATCAGGCGCTGGCTGTTATTGTCGGCAATCTCGGCGAGCCGTTGCGCGGCGGGGGGCAGCTCACCGGCGGCACCGCTGCGCAAAAGCCCCAGCGATCCCACCACCGAGGTTAACGGCGTGCGCAGTTCGTGGCTGACGGTGGAGATGAAGTCGTCCTTGAGCTGCTCGAGTTCGCGCCGGCCCGCGGCGTCGCGCAATGCAGCGACGATATGTACGCCATCGGGCAGACTCATGATGCCGAGCATCGCATCGATATGAATGGCCTTGCCTTCGCTGGTCCGGCCGTCGACGTCGATCATCTCGGCCCGAGCCAGCCTGCCGTTTATATAACCGACGCGATCGAGGAACGACCCTTCGCCGGGCGCGATATCGATCAGCATGGAGATATCGCGGCGCAGAAGCTCGGCCGCACGATAACCGAACATCCGCTCTGCCGCCGGATTGATCGTTTCGATGCTGCCACTCGGGTTGATCAATATGATCGCGTCGCTCGCACTGTCGAAGATCGCATTCTGACGCACAGCGGCATCTTCGCGCCCCCGTGCGAGCTGTGCGCGCAGACGCCGGCCGTGGCCGATGAGATAGCCGAGCACGCACGCAATGAGTGCTGCGATGCCAACAGCGGTCCAGATAATCCGTTTGTTGTTCGCTACTCGTTCAGCATCATGGCGCTCGCGTGCGACGAGCGCAGCGTTCCGCCGTTCCTCCATTTTTGCCACCAGTGCGCGGATATCATCCATCATTCGCTTGCCCGCGCCCTGGCGCAGACGCGCAGAAGCTGCCTCCGGCCCGACCTGGTCACGCAGATCAATCAGGGCCTGCATCTCGACGAATTTTGCCTGGATGATCGCCTGCAAGGTTGCGAAACGGCGGGTGTCTTCGGGTGTCTCGTGGCTGGCCTGTCCGACTCGTCGCAGATGCTCGTCGAGATGCGCCCGTGCTTCGAGATGTGGCGCCAGAAAATCTGTGTCGCCGCTCAGCAAATAGCCGCGCTGGCCCGTTTCAGCCTGCTGAACCAGCGCGAACAGCCGTTCGATATCGCGGCGCTGCTCGAAAGACTGGCGCACGAGTATACGGGTCTGTTCGCTGTGCCGATATTCCCCGCTGATCCAAAATGCCAAAATCGCCAGCAGCATCGGGCCTAAAGCGGCAAGTCCGGCAATCTGCAACCAACCAGCACCTGCATACGCACCGCGAGATCGCGCTGCTTTCATGCCGGATCCGTAAGGGGCCGCATCATGACGATCGCCTGGGTTCGATTGGTAACGCCAAGTTTGCGGAAGATGGCGGAAAGATGAGCCTTGATCGTCGCCTCGGAAACGCCGAGTTCGGCCGCGATCTGCTTGTTGAGATCGCCACTCGCCAGCGCCATCAATACTCTGCGTTGCGCGCCGGACAGGCTGTCAAGCTTCCTGCGCAGCGTATCGGCCGTTTCGTCAGGCCCCGGTGCGTCGGGGAATATCCGACCGCCGTTGAGGATCGTCTCGATACCGGCAACGGTTTCACTGAGCGGATGCCGCTTCGACAGGAAGCCGATGGCGCCGACGGCCTTTGCGGCCGATACCATCTGCTGGCTGTCATGAGCGGAAAGGATCGCGATCGGTACTCGGCCGAGCAAATGCTGCAGCCGGAAAAAGCCGCCGAAGCCCTTTGCGTCGGGCAACTCATAATCGAGCAGAAGCAGGCGGTAGCCGCGGTGCGTTTCGATCAGATCGGTGGCCTCAGCGATCGATCCGGCGACATCGACGATGATCGTCGGATGTCGCGCGCGCACGGCAAGCTGTATCCCTTCCTGTATCAGCGGATGATCGTCCGCTATCAATATACGCCCACTGATCACGTTTCCGGCGGCCCAGTTAACCCGCGATTCTGCGGGATTTTCGAGTCCATCGGGGCCTGACGAAGCTCCGGTGGACCGGGATCAATTATTGTTTACTCTAGCCGCTTGTCTTGGCTTTCCGGTTACCGATGGCAAACTACGGAATACTCCTGGTAGATGATGAGGTTGGCTACCATGCCATCGTGCCGGCGTTGCTCCGGCCGATGGGGTGCAGGGTTGACTGTGTCACGAGCGGCGCTGCTGCGATCGAGGCCGTGCAGCGGTCGCGTTTCAGCCTTATTCTCATGAATATCGAGTTGGGAAGCGGCGAAGATGGCTATCGCTCGATCGCATCGCTGCGCGCATCTGCCGATTGGCTGGGGCTATGCCCCGCCATAGCCTTCACCACCTTTTCGCCGCCGGAGGGCGAGGCGTATTTTCAGCGCCGTGGTTTCGATGGCTGGTTGCATAAGCCGTTCACCGGCGCCGATATCGCCAATATGGCGCAACGCTGGCTTGGACGTGCCCCGCCGCCGTCCGAGGGCGACGGGAGGCTCGCCATCCTGCTCGGTGCGGAGCAGGCCGCGCAGATGGTCGACCGGCTCTATGTATCGCTTGGGGAGGCGGTCGCAGCGATCGACGCCGGTGCCGCTGCGGCTGGTTTCGGACATCGGCTTGGTGGACTGGCGGGAACGCTCGGCTTCCCGATGCTCAGCGCGATATGGCTTGGTCTGCAGGATGGGGACACAACCTGCTGGCCGACGGTGCGCGCCCTGACCTGCGAGGCGATCGCGCAACGCTGACCGGTCGTCAGTGCGATGCTGCACGATGCGGCTGCCTGCAGCGTTGCATCAGCTTTCGCGCGATGGCCCGCCATTCTGACGCAACAGATTCGTCGCGATCGAGCATTGCGAAACCGGTTTTACCGATATCGCTTCGGCGACCGTATAGGAGGTGATGACCGAGGTGCCCTGATCGGGTGATATGCCGAGATTGCCGGAGATGTGGGGCACGGCGACATTGGCGATCGTCAGATCGAGCGCGACCATGAGATTGCTGAACGCTAGTAGCAGGACGGCGAACACCATCCGCCTGCCCGACAGATAGGTCGAGCCGTCACTGGTCATCGACTGCCGTTATCGCTGGCCCGGCTCAATGCGCTGCTGATGTGTCTACTGGACGTGAACTCGGGCGGGGCGCTAGCAGCACGAAGATCGCCGTCAGGAACAGCAGAACCGCCGTGATCCCGAAAACATGGTTCATCGCCTGTGCGGCTGCCTGGCTGTCGACGATTTGTGCGGTCACCTGCCTGATCTGTTCCATCGAAAAACCCGCGTTGCCCAGCGGACCGCTGATCTGATCGGGCTGCAAGTTCGAGACAATCTCGTTGCGCGCGACCCGTTGATCATCAGACCAGACCGTCAGCACCATCGAGGTCGAGACGGCGATCGCGATCGTGCGCAGGAAGCTCTGCATGCCAGCCGCGGATGCGGTTTCGCTGGGCAAAACCGAATTCAGCGCCAATATCGTTACAGGCATCATCAGGAACGGCATGCCAAATCCCTGGAAAAGCTGAGGCCAGGCCAGTGTCCACCAGTCGGCGCCACTGCTCCAATAATACATGCGGGCCAGGGCAAACAACCCGAGCCATGCCACACCGCCCGCGATGAAGAAGCGCGCGTCCACCTTGGGCAGGAAATATGCGACGATCGGCGCGGCGATGACTGCACTCACGCCGGTTAGCGCCGTCGTGTAGCCCGACCATGTCGCCGTATATCCCATCGATGCCTGCAGCCATTGCGGAATGACAACGATGCTCGCGAAATAGCAGCCGAACGAGAGCGCCAGGGTCAACACGCCAAAGGTAAATCCGCGGTGCCGGAATATCCTCAGATCGACGATCGGATGTTCGATTGTCAGCTCCCAGATCAGGAAAACCGCGAAGCCGATCAACGCGCCGATGGCGAGCATCACTATGCCGCTGCTGGCGAACCAGTCATGGTCGCGGCCGATATCGAGCATGATCTGCAGGCAACCGATCCAGAAGATCAGCAGCAGCAGCCCGATGAAATCGACCGGCAGCTTGGCGGTTGGCGTTTCGGCATTGCGCAGCATCGCGAGAGCCGCGATCGCGCACGTGATCGCAACGGGGATGTTGATGAAGAAAATCCAGTGCCAGCTCCAATTATCGCTGATCCACCCGCCGACGATCGGGCCCATCACGGGCGCCACCAATGTCGTCATCGCCCAGACGCCCATCAGCTTGGATCGCTTCTCCGGCGCGGCGATACGGGTCAGCAGCGTCTGTGTCAGTGGCATCAGCGGGCCGCCGCATAAGCCTTGACCGATCCGTCCCGCGATCAGTATCCCCAGCGTTGGCGACAGGCCGCAGATCAGCGAACAAAGCCCGAAGCCAAGCATCGATACCGTAAAGCAGCGAACCGCGCCGAAACGCTGTGCCAGCCATCCGGTCAGCGGCACGAAAATCGCCTCCGCGACGGCATAGGAGGTGATGATCCACGTCCCCTGATCGGCGGAGATGCCGAGATTTCCGGCGATATGCGGTACCGACACATTGGCGATCGTCAGGTCGAGGATCACCGTGAAGTTGCTGAGCGACAGCACCACCACCGCCAGCAATAGCTTACGGCCGGTGAGGAACGGGCTGGGAGTTTTCGCGTCCGTCATCGAACTGCCTCAGTTTCCCGAGATATCGACCTCGGCCTCCATCGACAGGCCGACGCGCAACGGATGCTCGGCCAGTTCCTTGGGATCGAGCGCGACGCGCACCGGCACACGCTGAACGATCTTGATCCAGTTGCCGGTAGCATTCTGCGCGGGGATCAGCGCGAAGGACGATCCCGTACCGCCCGAGAAGCCCGCGACCTTGCCATGATAGACGACGCTGCCGCCGTAGAGATCGGCGGTCAACGTCACCGGCTGGCCGATCTTGACGCGGCGCAGCTGACGTTCCTTGAAATTGGCCTCGACATAGACCTTGTCGAGCGGGACGATCGTCATGATCGGCGATCCCTGCGCCACGCGCATGCCGACCTGCACCATGCGCTTGGTCACGACACCGTCGATCGGCGCGCGGATGATCGCGCGCTCGACATCGAGCTTAGCGGCATCGCGCCTGGCAATTGCGGACAAGACATCGGGGTCGGTGTTGACCGTCGATCCCGCGACCAGCGCCTGATTGGCGGCATATTCGCTCGCGGCGGCGCCGCGTGTCGATTGCGCCTGCAGCACGCCTGCATGGGCAAGATCGAGCGCCGCCTTCGCAGCCGCAAAGCCCTTGCGCGCACTGGTCAGTTCGTCGCCCGAAACGGCACCGCTGGGGGCCAGCGCCTGCCGGCGATCATAGTCTACCCGGGCCTTTTCATAATCGGCCTGCGCGCTGGCGAGCTGCGCGCGCGCCTGCACGATATCGGCCCCACGGGCGTCGATCTGGGCGGCCAGCGCGGAGCTTGTCGCTGTCGCCTGGCCGAATTTGCGGCGTGCGCGGGCAAGATCGGCCTCGGCCTGGGCAAGCGCGATGCGCATATTGGTGTCGTCGAGGCGGACGAGAAGGTCGCCCCGCTTCACCATCTGCGTGTCGGTGACGTTGACCGCGACGACCTGCGCCGACACCAGCGGCGTGATCTGCGCGACTTCCGCGTTCACATAGGCATTGTCGGTGCTGACGTTGTTGCGCCCGATCAGCAGATACCACAAGGCGAACAGCAGCGCGGCGACGCCGACGGCGACAGCCAGGCGGATGAGCCAGACCTTGCGCGTTTCGTTGCGGGCCGCATTTGCTTCAGCCTCGGCAGCGGTAGCCGCCGCATCGGTCGCGGCGGTTTCGGTCGGGACCTGATCGGGATTTGCGTCAGCCATGTGGCATGTCCTTGGCAAGATGATCGCTGGGTGCCGTGAAGCCGCCACCGAGGGCGCGGACCAGGGCGATATCGAGCATCAAAGCTCGGGCATTCAGATCGGCGGCTATTCGGCGCGTCTGCAACACGCGCTCTTCGGCAGTCAGCACGTCGAGATAGGTCGAAAGCCCGCCATGATAGCGCTTCGTCGCGATGTCATAGGCTTCTTCCGAAGCGCTCAGCGCGAGGCCCGCGTCGGCGCGGCGAGTCGAAAGCAGTTGCTGGCTCGTCACAGCGTCGGCAACCTCGCGGTAAGCGCCCAGCACCGTCTTGTCATAGTTCGCGACAGCCTCGTCATAGGTGCCGCGCGCGCCGCGATATTGTCCGCGCAACGCGCCGCCATGGAATATCGGCAGGCTGATCGCAGGGCCGACATTACCATAGGTCGAACCGCTCTTGAAGAGATTGCTGAGGCCGAGCGACTGCAGGCCGATCAGCCCGTTCAGGCTGATGGCGGGATAGAAATCGGCGCGCGCCACCTTGATCCGGCTTGCCGCCGCCTCGGTCCGCGCCCGCGCGGCGATAACGTCGGGCCGGCGGCCGACAAGGTTGGTCGTCACATCCGCCGGCAAACCGCGCGCAGCCAGCACCGACGCAGCCGGGCGGGTGATCGTCTGGCCCCGGTCGGGCCCGGCGCCGATTAGCGCGGCGATCTGATGGCGGGAAAGAGCAATCGCCTCATCGGTCGTGCTGAGATCGACACGGGCCGTGGGTATCCCCGCATCGGCCTGACGGAGTTCGCCGCGCGTATCGAGGCCGGACTGCACCCGATCTGAAACGAGCTTCTGCGTCGCGGTTCGTAAGGTGAGGGCGCTCTGCAAGACATCGCGTTCGGCATAGAGCCGGGCGAGGTCGGCATAGGCCGATGCGATAGCCGTCGTCAGCATCAGCCGCGCCTGATCCATCTCCACCCGTGCGGCGTCGCGCTCGGAGGTTGCGGCGGCGAGCGCCGCGCGGTTGCGGCCCCAGATATCGAGATCGAAGCTCAGGCTCAGCGAAGCCTGCCCGGTGTCGTTCCAGCCCTGCGGAAGGAACTGCCGCGGAAAACCGTTATTATAGCTCTGTTTGGTTTCTTCGGCTCTGCCCCCGGCATCGATTTGCGGCAGCGCTGCGGCGCCGGCCTGCTCGGCCATGCCCTGCGCCTGCCGCAAGCGGGCAGCAGCGACGGCAACGTCCGGCGATCCCTTGAGGCCTTCATCGATCAGCGCATCGAGCTGCGGGTCGCCATAGCTGCTCCACCAGCGATCCGTCGGCCATGCGCCGGGCTGAATGCCTGCGAAACTCTGCTCCGACGCGACTGAAGATGGTGCGCGCATGGCTGGTTTTGGGCCAAGGTCGGGCGCGGCGCAGGCGGCAAGCGCAGTGCTGGCGGCGAACACCGTCATCCAACGCGCTGTGTCGTTTCGACTCATATTCATAATCGTACCGCCTAGTATTGATTTTGCCTTTGAACGCCGCTTACCCCCTTGTCAATAAAAAATCTGTACTCTATGGTACGATTATGGATGAGGTGCTCTGCAAGCTTCCGGGCCGTCGGGAAATCAATCGTCAGGGTCGGCGCGAATCGATACTTGAGGTTGCCGGGGAGTCGTTTCTTACCAAGGGCTATGCGGGCACATCGATGTCGGCGATCGCCGCGGCTCTGGGTGGATCGAAGGGCACGCTCTGGAGCTATTTTCCTTCCAAGGAGGCGCTGTTCGAGGCCGTTCTCGATCACGCGACGGCGGCATTTCGCGAGCGCCTTTCTTCGCTGCTCGATCCGTGCAGTGATCTGGTATCGACGCTCGAGCGGTTCGCGCAGAGCTTCATCGAAAAGGTGACATCGCCCGAGGCGATTGCGCTCCAGCGCTTGATTCAGGGCGAAGCGGGGCGCTCCCCCGAGGTCGGCGAGATCTTTTACCAACGTGCGCCGCGAAGAACGCAGCTTCTGCTGGCCGACTTTCTGTCGGGCGCGATGGATCGCGGCGCGCTTCGCCGCGATGATGCGCTGCAGGCGGCACGTGTCTTCACCGCACTTTGTGTGAGCGGAAGCCATCAGCAGATGATGTTGGGGCTGCTGACCGACCCCACCAGCGAGCAACTGGCCGAAGACGTCGCGCGCACGCTCGATATCTTCCTGCGGGCCTATGCGCCCGGCAGTGTCGACCCCCGGTCGCAGGTCGCGTAAAAACCGGCCCCCAACGAAAAAGGGCGGCCCCGAAGGACCGCCCTCTTTCCACCGATATCCCGAAGGATCAGCGCGAATAGAATTCGACGACGAGGTTCGGTTCCATCTTCACGGGATAGGGAACCTCATCAAGGGTCGGTACGCGCACGAAGCTGACCTTCGCGGCGCCGTCCTGGGCGATATATTCGGGGATGTCGCGCTCGGACAGGCCCTGCGCTTCGAGAACCAGCGCCATTTCCTGCGCCTTGTTGCCGAGGCTGATCTCGTCACCGGGCTTCACCAGACGCGAGGCGATGTTGCACTTCACGCCGTTGACGCGGATGTGGCCATGGCTGACGAGCTGGCGCGAAGCGAACACGGTCGGTGCGAACTTGGCGCGATAGACGACCGCATCCAGACGACGCTCAAGCAGACCGATGAGGTTCTGCGAGGTATCGCCCTTCATGCGTGCTGCTTCGGTGTAGTTCTTCTTGAACTGCTTCTCGGTGACGTCGCCATAATAGCCCTTGAGCTTCTGCTTCGCCTTGAGCTGGATGCCGTAGTCGGAGATCTTGCCTTTGCGGCGCTGACCGTGCTGGCCGGGGCCGTACTCGCGCTTGTTCACCGGGCTCTTCGGACGACCCCAGATATTCTCGCCCATACGACGGTCGAGCTTATACTTGGCGCTGGTGCGCTTCGACATGATATTTCCTTCAATCGCTATAACGTTGGCCACCGCCCCCGAAGGTGCTGCAGCGTCGATCCCGGTATCCGCTCTGCTTGGGGCTTCAGACGTCTGAAATCCGGCAGGGCCACCACTTCACCGGGATGTGGGGCCGATTGCGAAGGCGGGCCTATGGCCGCGAAAGGGCGGATAGTCAAGGCCGCTTGCCTGAGCTAAGGCGCGGCTATGACCGATAAAAGAGCCGTTCCCGCCGCCGAGTGTACCACCATGGCCGAAGTGCGTGCCGCAATCGATGGCCTCGATACGTTGATCGTCAGTCTGCTGGCGGAACGCATGCGCTACATTGAGGCCGCGGGCCGCATCAAGCCGGATCGTGGCGCGGTCCGCGATGAGGTCCGCAAGGCAGAGGTCATCGCTCATGCCGTAAAGGTCGCCGATGATCGCGGCTTTCCGCCAAAGCTCGCCTACAAGCTATATGACATGCTGGTCGAAGGATCGATCGCCCATGAGTTCGACGTTTTCGACGCGAGATAGATCGGGCTTCTTTGCCTGCTGGTCGTCCGGCGCGCTTTCCCCCGCAATCCCGTAGCTCGGCGGCCATTCTCCGCGTGGCATATATAATGTGCCGAAGATCCGATCGAATAGCGGTAGCAGCGACGCAAAGTTATGATCGGGATGATCGTCGCGTGAATGATGCCAGTGATGGAATCGCGGCGTGGAGAACATGTGCTCCAGCCAACCCATCGGCCAGCGGATATTGGCGTGAATGAAGAAAGCCCAGACCGTGCCGAACACGAGCACGATCTGGGGCACGAGCGGGCTGGTGTTATCGCCTGGCGCGCCAAGCCCCAGAATCGCGACGAGCATGAGCCCGAACATCCGCGTCACGACCAGATCGATCGGGTGCATCCGCGTGTTGATCAGCCAGTCCATGCGCCGTGGCTCATGATGGACGGCGTGGAACTGCCATAGCGCCGGATAGGCATGGACGGCGCGGTGCCCCCAGTAGAAGCCGATCTCGCCTGCGAAAAATGCCAGCAATATCTGCACCAGGATCGGCAGATTCCCGACAAGATCGAAATAGCTTCTGGGGATGAACTGGCGCGCCGTGCTGGCGACGATGCCGATCACGACAGCGACGAAGAACGCCTTGATCAGCCCGCCGAGGAAGAAATAGCCGACATCGGGCAGCATGTTCGGCCGCAGCACGCTCTGTCGCCTGACCGAGAAAAGCAGCTCCAGCGGCACGAAGATCGCGGTCAGCAGGAAGAGCCAAGCGACCAGGCTCAGCGTGGTCAGCAGGAAATCATATATCAGGGCTGACATTCAGCCTGCCGCCTTCGTATCAGCAATATGGAGCTGACCTCGCTTTATACGATCTGCCTGCGCTGCGCACGCTGATCGTTGCGCCGCCGCGAACGCTGCAGTCCGCCGATCAGGCCGAAGCCGACGATCATCATCGCCCAGGTCTGCGGCTCGGGCACATAAGCTTCCAGCGAGACGCCATCGAGCAGTGAGAAGGGCGGCTGACCATCGGGTGTGCCATGTGCAAGGAAGCTCAGCGTCGCCGTCGTGCTCTGGGCTGTGAAGGTGAAATTCTCCTGCGTCCACGGCTTGAACCCGCGGACAGGGTTGTTCCAGGTCGCGGTCGATTGCGTCTCGGACCATGCAGCACCCAGCGCGGTCGTGCCCGAAAGCGACACATTCCACATTTCGGTGGTGGCGCCATCATATTGAATGCCGTCCTGCTGGCCCGCTGCCCAGTAGAACTGAACAGTGTATTTCTTGCCTGCGATCAGGCCATTCACCGTTTGGGAAATCGGGCCGGCCAGATTGACGCCGGCATCGAAGGCGCCATCGGCACCCAGGAAATATCCCCCGGTCGGGCTGGTCGCGGGCATGCCGTTGGCGGCGGGTGCACTGCTGGCCGGGCCGGCGATTTTGACGGGGCCAAAGCCGTTCCATGCGCCGCTGGTGTCGGCATGACCCGGCTTGTACAGGAAGTTATAGCCTGAAATCGTCCAGCCCGTCGCCTGGTTTACGCCCCACGGGATATTGTGATTGCCTGAATCCGGAGCGTATTGTGTGCCGGCGACGCCGTTACCCACGCCATAGGAGCCATCGAAATCGGCCGGGCCCGCAAAGGGAGCGCCAGCGAGGATGTCGCCGCCATAGCCATAGGTCGATTGTTCGAAATCGCCATTGATGATGAGATTCACGGCGTGCGCGGGCGCAGTTATGGATAGAAGCGCGACAAGGGCGCCCATCCAGGCAGGAAGCGTCCTCAGCATTACGCCAAATATCCCCGACACGCACATCTACACATGCAACCTGCTACGTGATTTTACGCAAGAACTCAATATTCTGGCTAGAAAAGCATTGTAAACAAAGGTTGCAGGGCGGCTTGCCCCGCCTCAACCATAGAAGCAATTGATGGACAAAAGCTTACCTGAGCGCGCACTCAGGCGCGTGGCGGACGCGGGCGGTCGAGCATGCTCAATACGCCGCGCATCGTTCGCACTTCCTGCGCGTTCCAGCGTGGCTTGGTGAGCAGGCTGCGGAGTGTGCGCTTGACGGTCGGCGCGCGGTCCGGTGGAAAATAATAGCCGGCATCTTCCAGCATCCGGTCGAGATGTTCGATCATCCCGTCCAGTTCATGCTGCTCGGCGGGCGGATCGAGTTCGGTGGCGGGTGGCGACGCGAGCGCCTCGCCTTTCGACCATTCATAGGCGACCAGGATGACCGCCTGCGCCAGATTGAGGCTGCCAAATTCGGGGTTGATCGGCACGGTGATGATCGTGCGCGCCAGCGTGACGTCGTCGATGCTGAGGCCGGAGCGCTCCGGCCCGAACAATATCGCCGATTGGCCGCCCGCGTCGTGGATCTCACGCGCGGCCTCTTCGGGAGTCACCACAGGCTTGGTGATCCCGCGCTTGCGCACCGTCGTCGCATAGACCTGCTGGCAATCTGCCACCGCCGCCGCGACACTGTCATATACTCTGGCCTGTTCCAGTACCCGATCGGCGCCGGAGGCGGCCGGGAAAGCGTCGGCATTCGGCCAGCCATCGCGCGGCGTCACCAGCCGCACCTCGGTCAGCCCGAAATTGAGCATTGCGCGCGCCGCCTTGCCGATATTCTGGCCGAGCTGCGGGCGAACAAGGACGATGACGGGCTTGTTGCCGGTACTCGTGGACATGGTCAGTCCTGCCCGGCTTCGCTCACCGCGCCGGCGAAATCCTCGAAATCCTTGGCCTCGCGGAAATCCTTATACACACTGGCGAAGCGGATATAGGCGACGCTGTCGAGCGCCTTGAGGCCCGCCATCACCATCTCGCCGACCGCGCTCGCCGCGATCTCGCTCTCGCCGGATGTCTCGATCTGGCGCTGGATCGCCGTCGCCAGCCGTTCGATCCGCGCCGGATCGACCGGACGTTTCCGGCAGGCGATCTGGATCGAGCGCTCGAGCTTGGCGCGATCGAACGGCTCGCGCTTGTTCTCGCTCTTGACGATCGTCAGTTCGCGCAGCTGGATACGCTCGAACGTCGTGAAACGCGCGCCGCACTCCTCGCACTGGCGTCGCCTGCGGATCGCCGCCCCGTCATCAGTGGGTCGGCTATCCTTTACCTGGCTGTCTTCGTGCGAGCAGAACGGGCAGCGCATCAGCGTGCCCTGCGTGCGAACTGCATCAAAATCACAGCTCCGGGTAAATCGGGAAGCGGTCGCACAGTGCCTCGACGCGCGCTTTCACATGCATCTCGGTCTGGCCATTGCCCTCCGGCCCGTTCTTGGCGAGCCCGTCGAGCACATCGGCGATCATGTCGGCGATCTCGCGGAACTCGGCCGGGCCGAAGCCGCGCGTCGTGCCGGCCGGCGTGCCGACGCGAATGCCGCTGGTCTTGACCGGCGGCAGCGGATCATTGGGCACGCCATTCTTGTTGCAGGTGATGCCGGCACGCTCGAGCGCTTCGTCGGCATCACGCCCCGTTACGCCGATCGGGCGCAGATCGACCAGCGCCAGATGCGTGTCGGTGCCGCCCGAAACCAGATCGGCGCCGCGCTCCTTGAGCCGCGCTGCCAGCACCTTGGCATTCTCGACCACGGCCCTGGCATAGGACTGGAAATCGGGCTGCAGCGCCTCGCCGAACGCCACTGCCTTCGCCGCAATCACATGCATCAGCGGACCGCCCTGAAGCCCCGGGAACACCGCCGAGTTGATCTTCTTCGCGATCGCCTCGTCGTCGGTCATCACCATGCCGCCGCGCGGGCCGCGCAAGGTCTTGTGCGTTGTCGTCGTCACGACATGTGCATGGCCGAACGGCGTCGGATGCGCGCCGCCGGCCACGAGGCCCGCGAAATGCGCCATATCGACCATGAACAGCGCGCCGACCTCGTCCGCGATTGCGCGGAAGCGGGCGAAGTCGATCTGGCGCGGATAGGCCGAACCGCCCGTGATGATCAGCTTGGGCCTATGCTCTTTTGCCAGCGCCTCGACCTGATCGAAATCGATCCTGTGATCGTCGGCCCGCACGCCATATTGGATCGCGTTGAACCATTTGCCCGACATTGCCGCCTTGGCGCCGTGGGTCAGATGCCCGCCGGCATCGAGGCTGAGGCCCATGATGGTATCGCCCGGCTTGGTCAGCGCCAGCATCACGGCGCCATTGGCCTGCGCGCCCGAATGCGGCTGGACGTTGGCGAATCCGCAATTGAACAGCTGCTTGGCGCGATCGATCGCGAGCTGCTCGACTTCGTCCGAAGGATGGCAGCCCTGATAGTAGCGCTTGCCGGGATAGCCCTCGGCATATTTGTTGGTGAACACCGATCCCTGCGCTTCGAGCACCGCCTTCGAGACGATATTCTCGGAAGCGATCAGCTCGATCTGCTTTTTCTCGCGCGTGATCTCGTGCTGCAGGCCGGCGAACACCGCCGCATCGGCGGCGGCGAGACCCCGCGTGAAGAAGCCGTTGGGCTGTACGTCGGAAAGCGGTGCTGGGTTCGTGCTCATGCGTGTTCCTTCGCGAAGCGCGGGTGGGTCAGTTTTGCGACTCTGCCGGCATGGCGGTCGCCTGCGAACGATGTCGATAGAAAGGCTGTGATGCAGGCGCGTGCCTGCTCGATCCCGATCAGGCGGGCGCCGAGCGCGATCACATTGGCATCATTATGCTGGCGCGCGAGCTGCGCCGACAGGACTTCGGATACCAGCGCGCAGCGGGCGGCGGGATGGCGGTTGACCGCGATCGAGATGCCGATCCCCGATCCGCATAGCGCGATGCCCCTGGCAGCGGCGCCCGATGCGATGGCCTCGGCAATATGATAGCCGAAATCGGGATAATCGACGCGCGCATCGCTGTCCGGGCCGAGATCGAGCACATCATGGCCCTCTCCGCGAAGCCAGGTGACAAGCGACGCCTTCAGCTCGAAAGCGGCGTGATCGGATGCGATGGCGATGGTCTCGGCCATATCCTTCTTCTTCCCTGACGAGTCGATATGTGGGGCTCTCTAAGCAGTCCTCGCCGATCATGCTACCATCTTTGATGTTGACCTGCCGACCATAGCGCTTTTCAAGCGGCGCCAAGCCCATCCCACTCGGAGACCTCGCATGCACTATCGCCCAACCTTGAGTCTTGCGGCTCTTCTCGTGCTCGGCGCTTGCGCACGTGGTGAGGATACCAAGCCGATCGATAACGTCGTCGCGGAGAATTTTTCGGCCGAAGGCGGCATCGATTCCGACAATGCCAGCGACAATGCCAGTGCGTCGGCGCTTTCCACCGACGGCTGGGTCGGCAAGTGGATCGGGGTCGAAGGGCTTGTGCTCGATATCCAGCCGGCAGGCGAGCGCGGCCATTATGTCCTCAGCGTCACCCTGCTCGACGGCACCAACAGCTATGACGGCAGCGCCGATGGTGACGTCATCCGCTTCACCCGCAACGGCCGCCCCGAAAGCATCCGCGCCGCCACCGGCGACGAAACCGGGCTCAAATGGCTGGCCGGCAAGCAGAACTGCCTGATGATCCAGCAGGGAGAAGGCTTCTGTCGTGACGATGTCGTCGCTCCGGCCGCTGCTGCGGTAACGCCCCCCGCCGTCGTCGCTCAGCCTTGAATTGAAGGCTTTTCGGGCTTAATGGCGCGCCATGTCTGGAATCAGCCCCGAAGAATTTGCGGAACGCGCTCGCGCGATCGTCACGACGTCGTGCGGGCATGACGCGCATCGCGCGCTCGATATACTGACCAACGAAGTGCTGCGCGAGCTCGGCTTCGGTGAAGGTATCGACATCTTCGAAGGCGCCGTCTCCCACTGGCACGACAGCGCCGACGCCTATCCCTATCGCGGCCCGTGTCCCGACTGCGAAGCCGTCTCGGACAAGCGCGCGGCCGCCTGAGCGGCGCTCTGCTTTCGCTCGTCATTCCCCCTTCGCGGGAATGAGTGGTTAGGGGGATTGCATGCGGGATTTTGCGTTCCGCCCACCAACTTTCTCGATTTGAAAGCAAGCCACGGGACGTCTGTCGCATCCACAGGTTGCATGACCGTCGCAAGATGATGATCAGCGAAAAGGTGCTACCATGAACCACATGATCGACGATCCCCGCTGGGCGAAAGTGCTGGCACGCGACGCGACGGCCGATGGCGACTTCGTCTATTCGGTCGCGACGACAGGCGTCTATTGCCGCCCGGCCTGCGCGGCGCGCACGCCCAACCGCCACAACGTTGCCTTCCATATCGATTGCGCCGCTGCCGAGGCCGCCGGCTTTCGTCCGTGCAAACGCTGCCGGCCCGATGAAGCGTCGCTGCGCGACCGGCAGGCCGTGCTGATCGCCACTGCCTGCCGCCGCATCGAGCAGGCTGAGGAGCCTCTGTCGCTGGGCGATCTGGCTCATGGCGCGGGGCTCAGTCCGCACCATTTCCACCGCCTGTTCCGCGCGATCACCGGCTTGACGCCCAAGGGCTACGCCGACGCCCACCGCGCCGGCCGCGTGCGCGATGCGCTGGCCGAAGGTGCCAGCGTGACGAGTGCCCTGTACGAGGCCGGCTTCGGATCGAGCGGCCGCTTCTACGCCGCCGCCGAGGGCGCACTGGGAATGAAGCCCAAAGCCTATGCAAAGGGCGGGGCGGCAGCGCACATCCGCTATGGTATCGGCCAGTCCTCGCTCGGCCGCGTTCTCGCGGCATCCACCGATCAGGGCATCTGCGCGATCCTGATCGGCGACGACGATGCCGCGCTCGTCACGGATCTCGAACAGCGCTTCCCCAACGCCGACGCGATCGGAGCCGACACCGATTTCGATACAACGGTGGCGGCGGTTGTCGCGATGATCGAGGAGCCGGCGAAAGGCCTGACCCTCCCGCTCGACATCCGCGGCACCGCTTTCCAGCAGCGCGTATGGCAGGCCCTCCGCGCGATCCCTGCCGGCAAGACGCTCAGCTACGTCGCGCTCGCCGAAACCATCGGCCAGCCCGACGCCGCCCGTGCGGTCGCCGGCGCCTGTGCAGCGAACCGGCTCGCGGTCGCCATCCCTTGCCACCGCATCGTTCGCGGCGATGGTTCGATCTCGGGCTATCGCTGGGGCGTCGATCGCAAGCGGGAGCTGCTCAAGCGGGAGGGCGCGCGATGAGGCTCAATGATTGCGGTGATGTCAGCTGCCGACCTACTTGCGCACGCGACGATGCGATAAGCGCATCGCGCTATTTGGGCGGGCCTGCTAGCGAGATTACCGACGCGAAGGGCCGGACGATTTGATGTCGATCGGACAGATTGAGGGAGTGCGGCCTTGAAAGCGATTATCGGATCGTGCGCCTTGGGAATGGCCCTCTTGCAAATGCAGGGAGCGGCCGATGCGGCGGGCATTACTTATGATTGCGATACGGCTGCTGATCATTTCTCTGAACTGGCCCTGCCTACGCCCAGCGGATCGTTCACGGTTTCGGGTAATGTCCGACTGATGACGCTCGCCGGGAGCAAAAACTACGTCTCGCTCGCGCGCATTCATGTCGCTTCGGCAACCGTGCCGGGCGAGTTCCCGAAAGACTATGCAGGCTTCTCGCTCTCCGCACTTCCAGCGGATGCGAAGAAGACGCCATCCGGCGCCGCGGCGATCCAGATGCTGAGTTACAACGCCAATGATAAGAAGGAAGAGGTGCTGCCGCTGTCCATGATTGCAAAGCCTGGCAGCGTCCAATCCTTCATCCTGAGTTATGACGGCAGCAACCTTGCGGTGAATCTCGGCAGCGAGACGAAGAGCTTTCCTCTGAGGGCGATCGAACCCGAAAGGTTTACAATCACCCGCACCCTCAAATGCCGGGACTAAACAACTAAGGGCCGATCGCGGCAGAGTATTGTCATAATGACATGAGTCCGATGGCGCCGCGTTGCGGAGCGTTTTAAGGGCAGATTATGAGCGATCTGTCCAAAACGATCCCGCTGCGCGGCCTGCCCGTCAGCCATATGCTGTTGGCGCTGGCTGTCGTCGCGGTGTGGGGCACCAACTTTGTCGTCATCCGCGTCGCGCTCGACGATTTCCCGCCTTTGCTATTCGCCACGCTGCGCTTCTTCTTCGCGCTGGTGCCCGCCTGCTTCTTCATCCGCCGGCCGGCCGTGCGCTGGCATTCGCTTGCAGCCTATGGCGTGCTGATCGGCTTCGGCCAGTTTGGCTTCCTTTACATCGCGATGAACGGCCATATCTCGCCGGGCCTCGCTTCGCTCGTGATCCAGAGCCAGGTCTTCTTCACGATCGGCCTGGCGATGGCCTTCACCGGCGAAAGGGTCCGCAGTTTCCAAATCCTCGCTCTGCTGATGGCGACGGCAGGCATCCTGATCATCGTCCTCCACGGCGATCACAGCGCGCAGCCGCTCGGCCTGCTGCTGGTGCTGATCGCTGCAGTAAGCTGGGCGGGGGCCAACCATGTCGCCAAGGCGAGCGGCGCCACCAATATGCTTGCCTTCGTCATCTGGGCGAGCCTTTTCTCGATCCCGCCGCTCCTGATCGGTTCGCTGGTGATGGAGGGCCTGCCCGCGATCCACGCCTCGCTCGCCGCTGCCGGCCCGGGCGCCTGGGGTGCGGTGCTCTGGCAATCGGTCGGCAACACGATGTTCGGCTATGGCGCCTGGGGCTGGCTGCTCTCGCGTCACCCCGCCGCGACGATCACGCCCACCGCGATGCTCGTCCCGATCTTCGGCATGGGCGCCTCGGCGCTGCTGCTCGGCGAGAGCCTCCCCGACTGGAAACTGTTCGCCGCCGCGCTGGTGATCGGGGGGCTGGGGATCAACGTGCTATGGCCGATGGCCTCCCGCATCACCTGGCGGCGCGGCGCGGCGAGTTAGGCGCCGCCCGGGTCACTTCGCGCTGGAAGTCCGATAACGATCGAACCAGGCGAGGATCGCCGCCGACTTCGCCGCCGATTGCGACGGCCGCCCGGCCAGCCCGTGATGGCTTGCCCCCGGCACCTTCACCAGCGCAGTCGGGACGCCGCGGATCTGGAGCGCGGCATAATATTGCTCGGACTCGCTGACCGGCGTCCGATAATCCTCGGTGCCGACCACGACGAGCGTGGGAGTGGTCACGTTGCCGACCAGGCTCAGTGGCGATCGGTTCCAGTAGGACATCGGGTCCTCCCACGGCTTCTTGTCGAACCAGTAGCGCGAGGTGAAGGTGGTGCCGTCCATGGTCAGCGCTTCGCTCGCCCAGTTGATCACGGGCTTTTGCGCGGCGGCCGCCTTGAAACGGTTGGTCTTGCCGACGATCCACGATGTCAGCACGCCGCCGCCCGATCCGCCGGTCACGAACAGATTTTCGGGATCGGCCGTCCCTTGGGCGATTGCCGCGTCGACCGCCGCCATCAGGTCGTCATAGTCGGTGCCGGGATAGGCGCGGTCGATCAGATTGGCGAATGTTTCCCCATAGGAAGTGCTGCCGCGCGGGTTGACGTACAGTACGGCATAGCCATGCGCGGCATAGAGCTGATCGTCGGTTGAGAAGGTCGGCGCATAGGCTGCGTTCGGCCCACCATGGATTTCGAGGATCAGCGGCAGGCGCTGTCCGGGCTGGCGGCCCGGCGGCGTCACCAGCCATGCGTCGATCGCGCGGCCGTCGGGTGCCTTCACCGGCAATTTGGTGACGGGCGCCATCGCCTTGGCCGACATCCAGCCCTGATTGAGGTGCGTAAGCTGGCGCGACGACGTGCCCGTAGCCACGCGGATATCGGCCGGACGCAGTGCGCCGCCGCCGGTATAGGCGATAGTGCCGCTATTCGAGACGGTGAAGCTGCCGCCGGTATAGGGTCGGTCGAAATCGTCGCCCGGCACGACATCGTCGACCAGAGGCTTGATGCTGCCGTCGAGGCCGATGCGCGCGATTTTGCGCATGCCATGATCGTCATAGGAGGCTACCAGCGAGCCGTTGCCCGCCCACTCCACATCATTGATGCTGCGATCGAGCTTCGCGGTGAGCGAGCGCGGCGCGCTGCCATCTATATTGGCGATATAGAGTTCGCTATTCTCATAGCTGCGGTTGACGTCATCGAAGCCCAGATAGGCGATGTGGCGCCCGTCGGGCGATACCAGCGGTGCCTCATCGGGGCCGTTGCGGCTGGTCAGCGCTTTCAAAGAGCCGCTGATCACATCGAGCGAGAAGATCTCGCTATTCATGATCTCGCGCTCCCAATCGGCATTGCGATTGGCGCTGAACAACAGGGTTCGGCTGTCGGGCGTCCAGGACAGCGGCCCGCCGTCGTTGACGTTGCCGAAGGTCAGCTGGCGTGGGCTGCCGCCATCGGCGGGCACTACGAAGATGTGGCGGTAGCCGGGCTTCACATAGCCGGCATCGTCGCCGCGATAGCTGACCCGATCGATGATCTCGAGCGGCTCGGCCCACTTCGCACCCTCTGGCTTTTCGGGCGCCTTGCCGAGCTTCAGCGCTTCGCCTGGAACCGTCATAAGATAAGCGATCGACGTTCCGTCCGGCGACCATGCCAGGCTGCTCGGGCTTTGCGGCAGGCCGGTGACCTTCGCGATCGCGCCGCTATCCAGCCACAGGACATGGAGCTGTGGCGCGCCTTCGCCGCCGTTGGAGACATAGGCCAGCCGCCGTCCGTCGGGCGACCAGCGCGGCGATGACGCGGGGGCGGTATTCCCGGCGATCGGATGCTGTCGTCCGGTCTTCACGTCGATCAGCCAGATGCTCGGGCGCATCTTGTCGGTCATGATGTCGGCGGACTTGCGCACATAGGCGATCTGGCTGCCGTCCGGGCTGATCTGTGGGTCCGCCGCACCTTCGAGGTTGAACAGATCACGGCCCGTGAAGGCGCGTTCCGGCGCGTCCGAAGCGCTTGCCGCAAAGGGGATTGCGGTGCTCAGGGCGAGCGCCAGCAGGAATTTGGACATCATGATCTCCGTCTCTTATCGGGTGCGAGCATGGCCCAGGATCGTCGACGATACCACTGCTGAGCTTGACTCGTCTTGGGTGCAGGAGCCTATATGAACAAATAGGGAACATATATGCGCGAGTCGGAGAATATCCTGGCCTCGCTTCGAGCGCGTATCGGCGCGATCGAAGGGACGAAGCCGGCCGTCGGGGGTGGTCTTTTCACCCTCGGCCTTGCCGCGCTAGATGCTCGTCTCGGCGGTGGCTTGCCGCGCGGGCGGCTCCATGAACTCTTCGCCGCCGAGGCAGGCGATCAGGCCACTCTCTCCGCTTTCGCACTGCTGCTGACGATGCGGATTGGCACCGGCCCAGTGCTGTGGATTCGGCAAGACAAGGCGATCCGTCAGTCGGGCCTTCTGCATGGCCCAGGGATGAAAGATCTGGGCTTCGATCCTGCGCGGCTGATCGAGGTCCTCGCCCCCGACGAACAGGCGCTGATCCGCGCAGCCGGCGATGCGGTGCGCTGTCCCGAGGTCTCGACCGTGCTGATCGAGCCGTGGAAGGCCGCGCGTAGTGTCGATCTCACCGTCAGCCGCCGCCTCGTCATCGCTGCCGAGAAATCGGGGGTCACCGCGCTGATGCTGCGTGCCGAGGCCGATCCCGCGCCCAGCGCCGCGCACAGCCGCTGGGAGATACGCGCGATCCCGGCCGTACCGCTCGACGCCAATGCCCCCGGCCACCCCGCCTTCGAGATCGAATTGATCCGCCATCGCGGCGGCCTCGCAAACTTCCGTCAAACCCTGGAGTGGGATCGTGACCATTCAGCTTTCAGGGAGCCGGCATTATCTGGCGCTCTGGTTTCCATTCCTGCCCGCGGATCGCCATCGCCGCAGCCAGCCCGGCTTTCAGCCTGACTCAGCCTTTGTTCTGATCGAAAAGATCAAGGGTGCGATGCGGCTGGTCGCGGTCAGCCGGTCGGCGGTGTCGATCGGCATGTCGCCGGGGCTGACCCTCGCCGATGCCCGCGCGCGCCAGCCCGACATCATCGCCGTCGATATTGACCGGCAGGCCGATGCCGCCTGGCTTGAGCGCATCGCCGATGGCTGCGACCGCTATACGCCGATGGTCGCGATCGACGGCACCGATGGCCTGATCCTCGACATCAGCGGCTGCGCGCATTTGTTCGGCGGCGAGGAAGCGCTGCGCGACGATTTGGTCGCCCGGCTCCGGCGGCTGGGGATGCATGTCCGGGCCGCTCTTGCCGACACCCCCGACGCGGCACGCGCGCACTCGCGCCACGATGGATCGGCAATCGGTGCACTGCCGGTCGATGCCCTCGAACTCGATCCGCAGGATACGCAGGCACTCCGCCGCGCCGGCCTCAAGCGTATCGGCGATCTCACCAGCCGCCCGTCCGCGCCGCTGTCCGCACGCTTCGGCGAAGCCACCTCCGACAAGCTCGCCCGCCTCGCCCAGGGCCGCGACATCCGCATCACTCCTCGACGTCCGATCCCCGCGCTCATCCTCGAACGGCGTTTCGCCGAACCGCTCGGCCATGTCGATGGCGCGATGGCCGCGATCGAGGATCTCGGCGTCGACGCGGCGGTGCGCATGGACGAGATGCATCGTGGCGGCCGCCGTTTCGAAGCCCGCCTATTCCGCACCGACGGCCTCGTCCGGAGTCTCCGCATCGAAACCGGCCTGCCCACGCGCGACGTGCCGCTGCTGATGCGGCTGTTCGCCGAGCGAATGGACTCGCTCAACGATCCTATCGATCCCGGCTTCGGTTTCGATCTTGTCCGCCTCGCCGTGCCCGTGCTCGAAGTCGTGTCGCCGCTCCAGCTCCAGCTCGAAGGGGGCGCAATCGCCGACGATGAACTCGCCCGCCTCGTCGATCGCCTCTCCACCCGGCTGGGCCGCCATCGTGTCCGCCGGCTTGCGCCGCAGGACAGCCATATCCCCGAACAGGCGGTGCTCGCCTTTCCCGCGATCTCGGCCATCGATAATGCGGTCTGGCCCGAGCCCGAGGCCGGCGAACCGCCGCTCCGCCCTATCCACCTGTTCGATCCTCCCCAGCCGATCGAGGTGATCGCCGGCGTTCCCGACGGCCCGCCGCAGCGCTTCCGCTGGCGCCGCCATCTTCATGAGGTCGTCCATGCCGAAGGGCCCGAGCGGATCGGAGCGCTCTGGTGGCGCCGCGCCGACAATGTGGGCCTTTCGCGCGACTATTACCGGATCGAGGATGCCAAGGGCGCTCGCTTCTGGCTGTTCCGCCATGGCCTGTATGGGCGCGAGGTCGAAACGCCGATCTGGTACATGCACGGCCTGTTCGCATGACTGCCTTCGCCGAGATGGCCGCCATGACCAACTACAGCTTCCTGCGCGGCGCGTCGCATCCGGCGGACATGGTCGGGGCTGCACTGGAGGCGGGCCACAGCGGCATCGGCATCGCGGATCGCAACAGCGTCGCCGGCGTCGTCCGTGCTTGGGCCGCTCTCCGGAAGGGCCGCGAAGATCTGCAGGCAGCGATGCATAAGGAAGGCATTCTTGAAGCGGAGCAGCATCTCGACGAACGTTTTCGCATCATCAACGACTTCAAGCTCGCCGTCGGCGCGCGCCTCGTCTTTGCCGACGGCACCCCCGACATCATCGCTTACCCTCGCAACCGCGAAGCCTGGGGCCGGCTGACCCGCCTGCTCACCATCGGCAATCGCCGCGCGATCAAGGGCGACTGCATCCTCCTCTTCAACGACCTGCTCGATCATCTGGACGATCTGTTGCTGATCGTTCTCCCGACCACCGACTTCCTCAAGATCGGCGACGTCGGCGCCCGCCCGCACCCGAAGATCCTCCCCAAGCTTGCCTTGGGGAGGGGGACCACCGAAGGTGGTGGAGGGGAAGGGCAGGACATAGAGACACTGCGTGCACTCGGACTTGTTATCGCCGAACGCTGCGCCGACCCCCTCGAACGAACCCTGACCTCACTCGGAAAGATCCATCCCGACCATGTCTGGCTCGGCGTCAAACTATCCTACGGCCCCCGCGACCGCCGTCTCCTCGCCCACTATGCGGCGCTCGCCGATCGTCTCGGCGTGCCGCTCCTCGCCACCAACGAACCGCTCTACGCCACCTCCGCGCAACGCCCGCTGCACGATGTCGTCACCTGCATCCGCCATGGTGTGACGCTCGCCGGTGCCGGCACGCGCCTCGATCCCAACGCCGAACGCCACATCAAGTCGGGCGATGAGATGGCCCGTCTCTTCGCCCTATATCCGCAAGCGATCGCCGAAAGCTTGCGCCTGCTCGACCGGATCAAATTCGATCTGATCCACCTCAAATATGAATATCCGCATGAGCCCGTGCCCCCGGGCTGGACACCGCAAGCCTGGCTCCGTCGCCTCGTCGTGAAGGGCGCGATCTGGCGCTATGGCCGTCCGCTTACGGATGCGGTGAAGGATCTGATCCGCCACGAACTCGATCTCGTCGGCAAGGCCAATTACGCTTATTATTTCCTGACCGTGCACGATGTCGTCGAATATGCCCGCAGCGTCGGCATCCTCTGTCAGGGCAGGGGCTCGGCTGCCAACTCGATCATCTGCTACGCGCTCGGCGTCACCTCGATCGATCCGGTGAAGCACAAGCTGCTCTTCTCGCGCTTCATCTCGGCCGATCGCAACGAGCCGCCCGATATCGACGTCGATTTCGAACATGAGCGGCGCGAGGAGGTGATGCAATATATCTACCGCCGTTATGGCCGCCACCGCGCCGGCATCGCCGCGACCGTGATCCATTATCGCCCGCGCAGCGCGGTGCGCGAAGTTGGCAAGGTGGTGGGCATCAGCGAGGATATCACCTCGCAGATCAGCTCGACCGTCTGGGGCAGCTATGGCCAGGAAATTGTCGATGATCGCATTGGTCAGGCGGGGCTCGATATCGACAATCCCGAAATCGCCCGGCTAGGCATGATCGTCAAGCAGCTGCTCGAATTCCCCCGCCATCTCTCGCAGCATGTCGGCGGTTTCGTGCTCACCGAACGGCGGCTCGACGAACTGGTGCCGATCCACAATGCCGCGATGGACGACCGCACCTTCATCGAATGGGACAAGGACGATATCGACGCGCTCAAGCTGATGAAGGTCGATGTCCTGGCACTCGGCATGCTCACCTGCATCCGCAAGGCGTTCGATCTGCTCGAGGCGCATGCAGACACCCGCTATACGCTCGCTACCGTCCCGGAAGATCAGCCCGACGTCTACGCCATGCTGTGCAAGGGCGAAAGCATAGGCGTCTTTCAGGTCGAAAGCCGCGCCCAGATCAACATGCTGCCACGGCTGCGCCCCGACAATCTCTATGATCTCGCGGTGCAGGTCGCGATCGTGCGGCCGGGCCCCATCCAGGGCGGTATGGTCCACCCCTATCTCCGCAAACGGAAGGAGCAGCGCCAGATACCGCCGCCGCCGATCGTCTTCCCGGCGCCACACCCGGATCAGGGCCCGGCCAACGAGCTCGAAGATGTGTTGCTCAAGACCCTCGGCGTACCCTTGTTCCAGGAACAGGCGATGAAGCTGGCGATCGTCGCCGCCAAATTCAGCGACAGCGAAGCCAACCAGCTCCGCCGCGCGATGGCCACCTTCCGCAATGTCGGCACCATGCCCTTGTTCGAGGAGAAGATGGTCGAAGGCATGGTCACGCGCGGCTATCCGCGCGACTTCGCCGAAGGCTGTTTCCGCCAGATCAAGGGCTTCGGCAGCTATGGCTTTCCCGAAAGCCACGCTCAGTCCTTTGCGCTGCTCGTCTATGTCTCCTCCTATCTGAAATGCCGTTATCCGGCGGTGTTCGCCTGCGCGCTGCTCAATTCGCAGCCGATGGGTTTCTATGCGCCCGCGCAGATCATCAGCGATGCCCGCAAAAACCATGTCGAAGTGCTCGAACCCGACATCAATTTCAGCAAATGGGACAACAGCCTCGAACCCATGGGCAATATGCTCGCGCTCAGGATCGGGCTGCGACAGGTCGATGGTTTCCGCGAGGCCTGGGCGGAGGAGATGGTAAAGGTTCGCGCCGAAGGCCGTTTCGACAGTATCGAGGCGCTGGCCCGCCGCGCGTCGCTCCCGCGCCGGGCGCTGCGTCTGCTCGCCGACGCCGATGCCTATGGCTCGCTCGGTTTCGATCGGCGCCAGGCCTTATGGGAGGCGCGCCGTACCCCCGATGGCGAGCTGCCGCTGTTCCAATATGCCAAGACCCCCGAGCTGGGCGAAGAGACCGACGCGCGTCTCCCCGAAATGCCGCTCTCCGAACAGGTCGCCGCCGATTATCAGACGACGCGCATCTCGCTCAAAGGCCATCCGATGCAGTTCCTGCGCGAACTGTTTCGGAACGAAGGCATCAGGAGCTGCGCCGAGATCGATGCAGCGAAGAACGGTACCCGCGCCCGCGTCGCCGGGGTCGTCCTCGTCCGCCAGCGGCCGGGGGAGGGCAAGGCGATCTTCATCACGATCGAGGATGAAACCGGCATCACCAATGTCCTGCTCTGGGCGCGCACCTTCGAGGCGCAGCGGCGGCAGGTGATGGCGTCGCGGCTGATGGAGATCGAGGGTGAGATCCAGCGCAGCCCCGAAGGCGTCGTCCACCTGATGGGCGCCCGCGTGATCGATCGCACCGCCGAGCTCGAACGCCTGTCGGAAGATCACAAGACCGAGATCACTTTGTCGCGCGCGGACGTCTTCGAACATCCGCAAATGCCGCGCCACGCCGTGCCCCGCGGCAGCCACCCGCGCAAAGTGCGCATCCTGCCGAGGTCCAGGGATTTTCACTAAAAATCTTGGTCCTCCCCGGGACGGGATGGGGACCGTCCATAGGACGGTGGAGTGGGCCGGCCGGCGGAGCGCTTGGGGCGAGCCCCCTCCACCCCCGCTTCGCGGCCGCCCACCTCCCAGTCCCGGGCAGGATCTCCATTCGTCCTACCGGCTCTCGAACACGTCCCCGGTCGGCAGCCCCGCGCGCAATCCTTCCGGGTTCTGCAGCCATCGCATCGCCGGACGGTCTGCATTGAGCGTCGCCCGCCAGAACGCCACCGTCGTCGCGACCACCGTGTCGCGGATCGCGATCGTCGGTTCGCCGTCGAGCCCGGCGCGAAACATCTGCCCGGCGAACATCGCATGCGTCCCGCCGCGCATTACCAACAGGAATTTGTCGCCAGGCGGCATCATTCGAAACGGAAGCTGGCGTTGCCGCGCCGTGATCGGCGTGACGAAGGGCACCGCGTCCTCGGTTCCCGTGATCGACAGGAACGGGATGTGGATCGAGGCGAACGCCACCTCCGGCGATCCTGTCAGCGGCGGCGACGGGCTGAAGCCGATCGCGGCGCGCACGCGCGGATCGCTGAGCGGCGGTTCCTCGGCAAAGGGAAAGCTCTGCCCAGCGATCGCCTGCGTCGTCTGCGCGCCGAAGCTGTGGCCGGACATGCCGATCCGCCGGAGATCGATCCGGCTGAGCTGGCATTGCCCCTCATTCGGTTTGCGGCCGATCTCGTCGAGCACGAACTGCACGTCGCGTGCCCGCGCGATCAGCTGCGCGCTGCTCAATGCCGAGCGAAAGCCCGGCTTGCCGAACAGCGCACTGTCGCTGCCGATATGCTGAAGGTTGATCACGGCAAAGCCCGCATCGGCCCAGGCCTGCGCCCACAATGTGCCGGCATCGAGCGATCCGCCGAGGCCGTGGCTGAACAGGATGACGGGCACTTTGCCCTTGCCCGCCGGCATCCGGATCCGCACCGGCACCTGACGGCTCCGCACCGGATCGAGCCAGATCGCCTCGCATATCGTGACCGGCAGCGCGGCGCGGGCTGCGCCAGAAAGCATCGAAAGCAAAAGGGCCAGAAAAGCACCGAAACGAAACATCGCGATATCCTGTCCGAAAATACGTCGCGGTGCCAGCGCCGCGGACAACGCCGCCACAAACAAAAAGGGCTCCGCCGCAGCGGAGCCCTCTGTTGTTCAAACGACGCGTCCTAGCCCGCGTCGTCGGCGACGCTTCCTTAGAACGAGAAGCGTGCACCGACGCGGATCGCATAGAGCGACTGGCTTGCGTAGATCGTATCGGTCGGAGCCGTGAAATTGCCGGAGCTGTCCGCCTGATTTGGCGTGTAGCGATATTGCGCGCAAACCCCCGGCGTAGTGCCCGCGTTAGCCGTGGTTTGCGCGGCGGTCGGGGCAGTTCCCGTCGCCACTGCGGTGGTCAGGCACTGAACCTGAACCGGCGATACGGTATATGGGAAGGCATATTCGCGGATCTGACCCCATTTCTTGTTGATCAGGTTCGTGAAATTCTCGACGTCAGCAAAGAGCGTGACGCGTGACTTGCCGCCCAGTACCGGCACAGGAAGTTCCTGTGACAGATGGAGATCGAAGCGGGTGAACCACTTCGAGTTGAAGGCGTTACGCGGCGCTACCTTGCCACGATATTTGTCGAGGCCGGTCTGCTGCAGATAGGCGTCGAACGCCGCCGCGTTCGCAGCCGTGTTGAACGAAACCAGTGGGTCGTTTACGCCGGTCGGCACATACATCAGGTAACGGGTGCCTGATCCGATCGTGCCGAACACGGTGCTGCGCGTCGCGGTATCGCGGAAGGTATAGCTGTACGGGCGACCGATGCGGGTTTCGCCGAAGAGCGCGATGACGCTCTTATAGTCGCCGAAGAAGGCGTGCTCGAAGGTGACGTCATATTTGAACTGATACTTCACCTCGTCGTTCGAGATGCCGTAGGCGGGGCCATTGCCCTGATATGACACGCCCGCGGCGTAGTTCGATCCCGCCGTCGAGGACGTTGCCGGATTGTTGTCCTTGATGTCCTGATAGGTGAAGCTCGCGCCTGCCTCGAGCCCGAAGTCAAACGTCTTGCGCGCGCGCAGCACGCCGACATAGCTCCGGCCAAGCTTCGAGTTGGTCAGATAGATGTCCGAGTTGGTGTCGGCGAAGGTCGTGACCGGCGTGTAACGCAGGCGGCCATCGGGCGTCAGTAAACCGTTGGGGCGAACGCGAAGGTCGGTGAAATAGACCTGGTTGCGAACCGACGAGTAGAAGGCGTCGGCACCGAATTCCCAGCGGTCGCCGAGCGGGCCGAGATCGGCATCATAGGTTGCTGACAAGGTGGCGCGCCACTGCGACGGAATCTTGAAATTCGGATCGAGCGCATTGGTCGTCGACGCCGCCGCCACCGTGCCGTTGAGAAGAACGGTATTAGCTGCAGCCGGGACTGTCGCGCCATTGACGTTGGTTAGGATGGCCGCACCGAGAGCGTTGGTCACGCCTGTGCCCGAATATACGGTAGGAACGTTGGTCTGCTGGACGTCAATCGAGTTGGTGAGAACGCCGGTGTTCGAGAAGCTGTTGGACACATAGACGTCTGGAGTACCGCCGGAAAAAATACCGACGCCGCCGCGGATGCTCAGGCGGTCGAGTGGCTTGTAATCGAAGCCAAAGCGCGGCTGCAGGATCTGGCGGCCCGACAGATAGGCGTTGTTCGCGAAGCCGTAGCGGTTCACGAAATTCTGATTGAGCGCCGCGCGGCTATGGCCACCATAGACATCATAACGCAGGCCATAAGCGACGTTCAGCGTGTCGCTGACCCGCCAGTTGTCCATCACACCGAATGTGTAGGCCTGATAGACGAATTTTGCGGCGGCATCGTCAGGCGTGAGCGACGGAACGGCGTTACCATAACGGAAGCGCTGCGCGTTGCCGGCCCGGAACGCCGCGATCGAATCGAAATAATAGTCGCCTGTCGAGCGTTGCAGGAAGGAGTTGAACACCTTCGTGCTCTGAACGTCGGTGAACCCGCGGAACACATGGTCGCCCATCTTCAGCCGTCCTTGGAACAGGCCGCCATAGGTCTTGCTGGTGAGCTGGTTCGTTTGACGAGAGATATCGGGGCCGAAGCTGACGGTCGAGAAGTTCGTCGGGCAGGTGATCGACTGTGTGCCGGCGGCGGGCGATCCAACATCCGGGTCGGGCTGGGTGCAGACCTGAATTTGAGCGAAGCCGCGACCCATCAGCGGGTCCTGGATGCGCGTATAATCCTTGTAGAACCCGCGAACCTCGGTCGAAAAGTCGTCCGACCATTCCGAGTTTAACTGGGCCACATAGGTGTCCAGCTTGTTACCCTGAATATAGGCATTCGATGCCAAGCCCAAGCCCTGTGAACCCGTCGCGAAGGTGTTGTTCAGCAGATTGATCGCGTCTTTGGCGTGGGTATAGGTCACCGACAGACGCTGCGTATCGCTGAGGTTGGCGTCGAGCTTAGCGACCAGGCGGTCGTCCTTGTCGCCGTTGGTCTTCAGAACACCGCCGGTATCGTAATTATAGCGAGACTGAGCGATCGAAGAGATCGTGTCGACCTGCGCCTGCGTCAGGTTGCTGAGCGCGGTACCGGCATTATTATCCGATGGGCCTTCGGCGATCGGCTTGGGTGCGCGAACGCGTTCGCCGGCGATCATGAAGAACAGCTTGTCCTTGATGATCGGACCCGAGATTTCGGCGCCATAATTTTTATACTTGAAGTCGGGGATGCTGATCTTGCCGGTGGGGATGCCGGGCCCGGGCTTGGTCCTTTTGCCGAGCAGGCTCTGGTCCTGATAGGCGAAGAAGCCGGTGCCTTCGAACTCGTTGGTGCCCGATTTGAGGACGATGTTGATCGCGCCGCCCTGGAAATTGCCTTCGCGCACATCATATGGCGCGACTTTCGCCTGGAACTGGCCGATCGCGTCGAGCGGGATCGGCGAACGGCGGCTGGGAAGACCGTCGGTGTTCAGGCCGAAATTGTCGGTGATTGGCACGCCGTCGACCGAGAAGCGGTTATAACGTGCGTTCTGGCCGGCGAACGAAATTGCGCGGCCACCGCTGGGGGTGTCATCGAGACGCGCGAACGGATCGCGACGGCTGAGGTCGCGGATGTCGCGGTTGACCGTGGCGATCTGCGCGATCTCCTTACTGCCGAGAACGGTCGCGGGGCCCTGCGAAACGGTGCGCGCCTTCGGTAGCGACGAAGCGGTCACGACGATTTCCTGGCCGCCGCTGCCGAGTTCGATCGGAAGATCATAAGGCTGCGCGACGACGGTGAAGATGTCGGTTACGCTCGAGCTGGGCTGGCCTGGCGCTGCGACGACGACGGTGAACGGGCCGCCCGCGCGGACGCCGGCCACGTTGAACGTGCCGCTGGCATCGGTGGTCGCGGTCGAGCGCGAGCCCGAGGGAACGTGCGTGATCGTGACGGCCGCTCCGTCGACCGGCGCGCCGTTCAACGTCACGGTGCCGCGGATCGTCGACGTCGTTTCCTGGGCCTGCGCAGGTGCGGTCGCAACAATTGCGACGGCGATCGCGCCAGCGGCGCAACCGAAATTAAGATTTCGCATAAATACCCCCTGTGTATGTGCTTATTCTGACGTGCCTGCTTGTGCGATGCAACACCCTGGCATCGTGCCTTACGCCAAGCCGAACGAAGCGGCAGCGCTGTGATTCGCCTGATATAGCTGGATTATGACAGCTTTGTTGCGGCGTGGCTGGGATGTCACACTCGCAAAAATTACAATCATGTCAGCAGCTTTTGTGCTTCTGCACATTGTTTTCGCGGCGCAACGATTCTGTCTGAAATGGCGCGGCTGTGCAGCTTGGGGTTGCCCTCATGCAATGCGGCGCTTTAGGTCAGGGGCATCGCTCAAAGAGGATGTTCCCATGAAAACCCGTGCCGCCGTCGCGTTCGAGGCGAAAAAACCGCTGGAAATCGTCGAGGTCGATCTGGAGGGGCCGAAGGCGGGTGAGGTTCTGGTCGAGATCATGGCGACGGGCATCTGTCACACCGACAGCTACACGCTCGACGGCTTCGACAGCGAGGGCATCTTCCCCTCGATCCTCGGCCATGAAGGTGCCGGCATCGTGCGCGAAGTCGGGCCCGGCGTCGTCAGCGTGAAACCGGGCGATCATGTCATCCCGCTCTACACGCCCGAATGCCGCCAGTGCAAAAGCTGCCTCAGCGGCAAGACTAATCTCTGCACAGCGATCCGCGCGACGCAGGGGCAGGGGCTGATGCCCGACGGCACGTCGCGCTTCAGCTACAAGGGCCAGACCATCTTCCATTATATGGGCTGCTCGACCTTCTCGAACTTCACCGTCCTGCCCGAGATCGCGGTCGCGAAGATCCGTGACGACGCCCCCTTCGACAAGAGCTGCTATATCGGCTGCGGCGTCACCACCGGCGTCGGCGCCGTGGTCAACAGCGCGAAGGTGACGCCGGGCGCGAACGTCATCGTGTTCGGTCTCGGCGGCATCGGCCTCAACGTGCTGCAGGGCGCCAAGATGGTCGGCGCCGACAAGATCATCGGCGTCGATATCAATCCCGATCGCGAGGCGTGGGGCAAGCGCTTCGGCATGACCCATTTCGTCAACCCGACGAAGATCGAAGGCGATATCGTGCCGCATCTCGTCGCGCTGACCGACGGCGGCGCGGACTACACCTTCGATTGCACCGGCAACACCAATGTGATGCGCCAGGCGCTCGAAGCCTGCCATCGCGGCTGGGGTGTTTCGACCGTGATCGGCGTGGCCGAAGCCGGCAAGGAGATCAGCACCCGGCCGTTCCAGCTCGTCACCGGGCGGGTCTGGAAAGGCTCGGCCTTCGGCGGCGCCAAGGGCCGCACCGATGTGCCCAAGATCGTCGACTGGTATATGAACGGCAAGATCGAGATCGACCCGATGATCACCCATGTCCTCAGCCTCGAGGAGATCAACAAGGGCTTCGATCTGATGCACGCGGGCGAAAGCATCCGTTCCGTCGTGGTGTTCTGAAGCTTTCAGCAAAGGGAGAAAACAGGATGTTTACGCACGTCATGGTCGGCAGCAATGATCTGCCCCGCAGCAAGAGCTTTTACGACGCGGTACTCGGCGCGCTTGGCGTTCCCGCCGGATATGATGGCGGCACGCGCATTTTCTATTCGGGCAGCAGCGGCGGCGCCTTCGCCGTCGGCACGCCGATCAACGGCGAAGCGGCGAGCCATGCCAATGGTGGCACGATCGGCTTCGGCGCTTCGGACAAGGAGGCGGTCGATGCGTTCCATGCGGCAGGCCTCGCCAATGGCGGAAGCTGCGACGGCGGGCCCGGCCTTCGCGCCAGTCCATCCGGCAAGGCTTATGGCGCTTATCTGCGCGATCCCGACGGCAACAAGCTCTGTGCCTTCACCCAGTTGAAGGACTGATCCACAGCATGGAGACGGTATCGACCGGCACCGCCTTTGGTGGCACTCAGGGCGTTTACCGTCACCAGTCCTTGGCAACGGCGACGCCGATGACCTTCTCCGTCTTCGTGCCTCCGCACGAAGACGGAGCGAGGCTGCCGGTGGTCTGGTATCTCTCGGGCCTCACCTGCACGCACGCCAATGTCACCGAGAAGGGCGAGTATCGCCGTGCCTGCGCCGAACTCGGCCTGATCTTCGTCGCGCCCGACACGTCTCCACGGGGCGAAGGCGTCGCCGACGATCCCGAGGGCGCCTATGATTTCGGGCTGGCGGCGGGATTCTATGTCGATGCGACCGAGCCGCCATTCGCTGCGCATTACCGCATGTGGAGCTATGTCACCGACGAGCTGCCGGCGTTGATCGCGGCGGAATTCCCCGCGGATATCGATCGGCAGTCGATCATGGGCCATTCGATGGGCGGCCATGGTGCGCTGACGATCGGGCTGACCTTTCCAGATCGCTATCGCGCGGTGTCGGCCTTCGCCCCGATCGTGGCGCCGGGACAGGTGCCATGGGGGCACAAGGCGCTCGGCGGTTATCTCGGCGCTGACCGCGCGGTCTGGCGCAAATATGACGCGGTCGCGCTGATCGAGGATGGCGCCCGGCGAAAGGATCTGCTCGTCGATCAGGGTGCGGCCGATGGCTTTCTCGCCGATCAGCTCAAGCCCGAATTATTGGCCAGGGCCTGCGCGGATGCGGGGATCGATCTGACCCTGCGGCTACAGCCCGGCTACGATCACAGCTATTATTTCATCTCGACCTTCATGGACGATCACCTCCGCTGGCATGCGGAGCGGCTGTAGCCGTCGATCTTTGCCCACCCACACCGTTCGTCCCGAGCGAAGTCGAGGGACGTTGGCACGCGAAAACATGTCTCGACCACGCTCGACACGAACGGTGCTGGGATTATACCGCCAGCCGCGTCGTCAGCTTGACCTCCTCCAGCACCGCATAGGTCCGCGTCTCGCGCACCCCCGGCATCGCCGTCAGTATCTCGCCCAGAAACGCCCGGTACGCCGCCATATCCGACACGCGCACCTTCAGCAGATAATCGAAGCCACCCGCCACCATATGACACTCCAGCACTTGCGGCACGCTGCGGACGTGCGCGGAAAAGGCGGCGAAGACATCGTCGGTCGTCTTGTCGAGCAGCACCTCGATGAAGATCATCAGCGCCTGGCCCAGCTTCTCCGGGTCGAGCAGCGCGGTATAGCCCATGATGATGCCGCGCTCGCGCAGCCGCTTGACCCTGTCGAAGCAGGCAGCCGCCGAAAGCCCGCAGCGTTCGCTCAACGCCTGATTGGTGATCCGCCCGTCGTCCTGCAGGACCCGTAATAATCGGCGATCGGTCTCGTCGATCAGTGGATACTTCGGCTCAGATGGCTTCATTGTAGATTCTCTTCGGCAAAGATATCGATAATAAGAAGCACATTTGGCAGGTTTGGCAATAGAAGCCTGATCCCGTTGGAAGCGGCGGAAACAACCCCTCTGCCGTATCCGCGCGAAGCCGGGGCGTGTCTTCCCCCCAGAACTGCCCCGGCTTCATCGCGCGAACATAATCGCAATCGGCGCGTTCGCAGCTAAACGGGCATGGAGGATGCGATGGCGAAGACCTATTCCAGCTGGGACCTGATCGACGCCGACAAATATGCCGACGAAGCCGTCGTCATTCGCGCCCTGCTCGATCGCCAGCCGCTGAGCAAAGCCGACCGCGCCGCCATCCTCGGCGAAGCCACCGCGCTCGTCCAAGCCGCGCGAAGCGCGACGACGAAGCAGGGCGTCGTCGAAAGCTTCCTCCAGCAATTCTCGCTTGGCACGCGCGAAGGCCTCGCGCTCATGTGCCTTGCCGAAGCGCTGCTGCGTATTCCGGACGCCGACACCCGTGACCGGCTGATCGCCGAGAAGATCGGCGCGGCCGACTGGGCCAGCCATATGGGCCAGTCCGACAGCCTGTTCGTCAATGCCTCGACCTGGGGGCTGATGCTCACCGGCCGGCTGATCGACGTCGATGACGAGGCAAAGCGCGATCTCGGCAGTTTCCTCAAGCGCATGACTGCGAGGCTCGGCGAGCCGGTGATCCGGCAGGCGGTAGGCGCCGCCGTGCGGATGATGGGCGAGCAGTTCGTCCTCGGCCGTACGATTGGTGACGCGCTCGCACGGGCAAAGCGCGAGGGATATCTCTGCTCGTTCGACATGCTCGGCGAAGGTGCGCGGACCGCGCACGATGCCGCGCGCTATGAGAAGATTTATGCTGACGCGATCGAAGCCGTCGGCAGGTCGTCGAAGGGGGCAGGGCCGGAACTCGGCCATGGCGTATCGGTCAAGCTGTCGGCGCTCAGCCCGCGTTATGAGGCGGTGCAGGAAGCGCGCGTATGGGATGAACTCTATCCCCGTGTGAAGCGCCTCGCCCTGATCGCCGCGCGCCACGATCTCAACTTTGCGATCGACGCGGAGGAGGCCGACCGCCTCGTCATCTCGCTCAAGATGATCGAGCGGCTGGCCAAGGAGCCCGAGCTGGGCGACTGGAAAGGCCTTGGCGTCGTCGTCCAGGCCTATCAGAAGCGCGGTCTGCAGGTGATCGAAGCCTTGCGCAAGCTCGCCGAAGACAGCGGCCGCCGGATCATGGTCCGCCTCGTCAAGGGCGCTTATTGGGACAGCGAGATCAAGAAGGCGCAGGTCGCCGGCCGCCCCGATTATCCGGTGTTCACAACCAAGGCGGCGACCGATCTATCCTATCTGGTTTGCGCCAAAGCATTGATTGACGCATCGCCCGCACTCTATCCGCAATTCGCCACACATAACGCCCATACGCTCGCGGCCGTGCGCGGCATGGCCGATGGGGCGGACGTCACCGTCGAGCATCAGCGGCTCCACGGCATGGGTGAGGCGCTCTATCAGGCCGCCGAGGATCGCTACGGCGCCCTGCGCCTGCGCGCCTATGCCCCCGTCGGCGGTCATGAGGAGCTGCTTCCCTATCTGGTTCGCCGCCTCCTCGAAAACGGCGCCAACACCAGCTTCGTCCATGCCCTGCTCGACGATCGCGTGCCGGCCGAGCTGGTTGTCGCCGATCCTATCGCCATCGTCGCCGCGCACCCCCAGCGCCACGCGCGGATCGCACTGCCCGCCGATATCTACGGAGTCAGTCGCCGTAACCCGCTTGGTCGCGATTACACCGTGATCGACGCCGTTCAGCATGCCGCGAGGATGATCGCCGATGTCGCCGGCGAGCGCGAGAATGCCGGTCCGATCATCGAGGGCAAGCTGATCGCCGGATCGGTCGAGCCCGTCACCAGCCCCGCCGATCGCGGCCGCGTCATCGGCTATGCGAGCGAGGCAACGGCTGCCGACGTCGATCGCGCCATCGCCGCCGCCCAAAAGGCCCAGCCGCGCTGGGACAAGCTTGGCGGTGCCGGTCGCGCCGCGATTTTGCGCGCGATGGGCGACGCGCTCGAAGCCGAGATGGATTCGCTCGTCGCGCTGCTCGGCCTCGAAGCCGGCAAGACGCTCAACGACGGTGTCGCCGAAGTCCGCGAGGCGGTCGATTTCTGTCGGTACTATGCCGATCAGGCCGAACGTCTGTTCGGCGCGCCGACGATACTGCCCGGCCCGGTCGGCGAGGTGAACCAGATGGAGCTGCGCGGCCGCGGCGTGTTCGCCTGCATCTCCCCCTGGAATTTCCCGCTCGCGATCTTCAGCGGCCAGATCGTCGCCGCGCTTGCCGCAGGCAACGCCGTCCTCGCCAAGCCCGCCGAACAGACCCCGCTGATCGCCGCGCGCGCCGTGCGGCTGTTCTACAAGGCCGGGCTCGATCCGGCGTTGCTGGCGCTGTTGCCCGGCGACGGCGCGACTGTCGGCGGCGCCATCGTTGCCCATGACGGTATCGACGGCGTTGCCTTCACCGGCGGCACCGAAACCGCCTGGGGCATCAACCGCAGCCTCGCGGCGCGCAACGGCCCGATCATCCCGTTCATCGCCGAAACCGGCGGCCTCAATGGCATGTTCGTCGATACCACGGCGCTGCGCGAACAGGTCGTCGACGATGTCATCCTTTCGGCCTTCGGGTCGGCGGGGCAGCGCTGCTCGGCGCTGCGCCTGCTTTTCGTACCGCACGACAGCGCCGACGAGATGATAGCGACGCTCAAGGGCGCGATGGACGCGCTTGTCATCGGCGACCCGTCCGACGTCGCAACCGATGTCGGTCCGGTGATCGACGCCGATGCGAAGGCTGCGCTGATCGCACATCGCGAGCGGCTGTCACGCGAAGCGACCATCCTTCACGCCTGCGAAGCGCCGACCCATGGCGATTTCTTCGCGCCGCTGATGGCGGAAATCCCCAGCGCCGATTTTCTTGAACGCGAGGTGTTCGGACCCGTGCTCCATATCGTCCGCTATCATCCCGCCGATCTGGCGAAGGTCGCCGGCAAGCTCGCGTCGCGATGCTATGGCCTGACACTCGGCATTCACAGCCGCATCGAAAAATTTGCCGAGGAGGTCCGCGCGCTGGTGCCCGCGGGTAATGTCTATGTGAACCGCTCGATTATCGGCGCGGTGGTCGGTGTCCAGCCGTTCGGAGGCGAAGGCCTGTCAGGAACGGGGCCCAAGGGTGGCGGGCCGCATGCGCTGCTGCGCTACGCGACCGAGCGCGCTCTGTCGGTCAACATCACCGCGCAAGGTGGTGATCCGGCGCTCCTCAACCTCTGAGTTGCGGCGCGCGTTGCGCGTCGCGAACATCAGGATGCGGGCGATGATCCCGCAGCGACATGTTCCGATATTGCGCATGCTATCGACCCCTGTTGTGCGGCGCTCCATGCTTCTATGGCGTAGGTGCATGACGCGCGTGTGACGTGGCGATGACGGGGACTGTCATAGATGATCGAGGCGCTGCCGTCTGTTCTGCTTGTCACCTTCGGGGCTGTTCTCGGCGCGGCTTTGGGGAGCTTCACCGCAACGTTGGTGATCCGATGGCCGGCCGGCAGATCGGTAGCGAAGGGCCGCTCGGCCTGCGATGGCTGCGGCGCGTCGATTCCCGCTTATGATCTCGTGCCGCTGGCGAGCTTCGCCCTGCGCCTCGGTAAAGCGCGCTGCTGCGGCGTGCCGATCGACATGCTCCACCCGATCGCGGAACTCGCTGGCGCAGCGATCGGGGTGATCGCTTTTCTGGCCGCGCCGCCGATCGAAGCGTCGGCCGGTGCGGGGTTCGGCTGGCTGTTGCTGGCGCTCGCTCTGCTCGACATCCGGCACTTCTGGCTTCCCAACCGGCTGACACTCCCGCTCGCCATCCTTGCCTTGATGAGCGGGCTTGCCGGCGTCGGCCCGCACATCGTCGATCGGCTGATCGGCGGCGCGATCGGCTACGCGCTCTTCGCCGCCATCCGATATGGCTATCGATGGTTGCGCGGCCGCGAGGGGATGGGCGGCGGCGATGCGAAGCTGTTCGGCGCGATCGGTCTGTGGCTGGGCTGGTACATGCTGCCGATCGTGTTGCTGGGCGCGACCTTGGCGGGCCTTGCCTTCGCGGTAGCGCTCACCGCCGCCGGCAAGTCCATGTCGCGCGACACGCGATTGCCGTTCGGCCCCTTCCTCGCGCTATCCGCCTGGCTGGTCTGGGTCGCGGTGGCTTGGAACCAATCTGCCCCGCACCTCGTCTAACCCTCCTATGGCAAACTGGATCGAGGCATCGCCGCAGGGCATCTATGTTCGTCCCGCCGATGCGTGGATCGACCCCTCGGTGCCGGTTGATCGCGCGCTCGTCACCCACGGCCACGCCGATCACGCCCGCGGCGGGCACGGCAAGAGCTGGGCCACCCCCGAAACGCTCGCGATCATGGCGCTGCGCTACGGCACGGCGAACGGCACCCCCGTTGCTTATGGCGAGACCGTCCGTCTTGGCGGCGTCGATATCTCCTACGTTCCGGCAGGCCATGTCCTCGGCTCTGCGCAGATCCTGCTCGAACATGCCGGTGAGAGGGTCGTCGTCACGGGTGACTACAAGCGCCGCGCCGATCCGACCTGCGCCCCGTTCGAAGTCGTCCCGTGCGACATCTTCATCACCGAAGCGACCTTCGGCCTTCCCGTTTTCCGCCACCCGCCGATCGGGCAGGAGATGGATCGGCTGCTCGCCGCGCTCCACGCCGCCCCCGATCGCTGCGTTCTGGTCGGCGCCTATGCGCTCGGCAAGGCGCAGCGGGTGATCCGCGAACTGCGCGATCATGGCCATGCCGATCCGATCTACATCCATGGCGCGATCGAGCGGATGTGCGATCTCTACCGCGATTTCGGCATTGATCTCGGCGAACTCTATCCTGCAACGACGGCCTCCGCCGACCAGCTTCGTGGCAAGATCGTCGTATCGCCGCCCTCCGCGCTCAACGATCGCTGGTCGCGCCGCCTGCCCGATCCGATCACCGCGATGGCCTCGGGCTGGATGCGGGTCCGCCAGCGCGCTGTACAGAAGAATGTCGAGCTCCCGCTGGTCATCTCCGACCACGCCGACTGGGACGAACTCACCGCCACGATCAGCGAGGTTGCGCCAAGCGAGACATGGGTCACCCACGGCCGCGAGGAGGCGCTCGTCCACTGGTGCGAGACGCATCAGATGAAGGCGCGGGCGCTCGCTCTGGTGGGATATGAGGACGAAGATGAGGGGTGATGCGTTCCGCCACCCCCTCACCCCACCGTTCGTGTCGAGCGAAGTCGAGACAGGCCGTCATACGGAACGTCCCTCGACTACGCTCGGGACGAACGGCGTTCTTTGTTGAGGGGTGATAGGTAATGCGTCCCTTTTCCCAGCTCCTCGACGGCCTCGTCTACACCCGCTCGCGCAACGCGAAGCTCGCGCTAATCGCGGATTATATGCGCACTCAGCCCGATCCAGATCGCGGCTGGGCGCTCGCGGCACTAACCGGCGATCTCAGCATCCCCGCAGTCAAATCCGCTGCGATCCGTTCCGTCGTCGAGGAGCGCATCGATCCCGTGCTTTTCGCGATGAGCCGCGATTATGTCGGCGATCTGGCCGAGACGGTCGCTCTGCTCTGGCCCAAGCGGATCGATCAGCCCGCCGAGATCGATGACGGCTCGCTCACGCTTTCCGCCGTGATAGATCGCCTCAGCAGCCTCGGCCGCGCCAATGCCCCAGCCGCGCTCGGCGACATGCTCGATCATCTCGATAGCAGCGGCCGCTTTGCCCTGCTCAAACTCGCCACCGGGGGCTTGCGGGTCGGCATCTCCGCCCGCCTCGCCAAGACCGGCTTTGCGCAGGGATTCGGCCTCAACGTCGATGATGTCGAAGAGGTCTGGCACGCACTCTCCCCGCCCTACGACGCGCTCTTCGCCTGGGCCGCCGGCGGCGCGAAGCCCGATCCGCGCGGCACGCCTTTCTTCCGCCCGTTCATGCTCGCGCACCCGCTCGAGGCCGACAGCGTCGATCTCGCCGACTATGCGGCCGAATGGAAATGGGACGGCATCCGCGTCCAGATCGTCGGCACCGGCAGCGACGTGCGCCTATACAGCCGCGCCGGCGACGACATCACCGCCACCTTCCCCGATATCGCGCAGGCCTGCGCGGGGATTCATGCGGTCCTCGATGGCGAGATGCTCGTCCAGGGCGAGGCGCAGGGTGCCGCCGAACATGGTGGATCGGCCGCTTCGTTCAATGCACTGCAACAGCGCCTCGGCCGCAAGAATGTCTCGGCGAAGATGCTCAGCGACTATCCCGCCTTCGTCCGCCTCTACGATATCCTCCTCGACGGCGACGAAGACCTGCGTGAACTCGGCTGGACCGCGCGCCGCGCCCGCCTCGAAGCCTTCGCCACGCAACTCGATCCGGCCCGTTTCGACATCTCATCAGTGATCGGCGCCACCAACTTCGACGACCTTGCCGTACGGCGCGCGGGCGCCCGCGACGCAGCGATCGAAGGCGTCATGCTCAAGCGCCGTGACAGTCCCTATGTCCCCGGCCGCCGCACCGGCCTCTGGTATAAATGGAAACGCGATCCGCTGACGATCGACTGCGTGATGATGTACGCCCAGCGCGGCCACGGCAAACGTTCGAGCTTCTATTCGGACTACACCTTCGGGTGCTGGTCCGAGGAGGGCGAGCTTCTTCCTGTCGCCAAAGCCTATTCGGGTTTCACGGACGAAGAGCTCAAATGGCTCGACAGCTTCGTCCGCAACCACACGCTCAATCGCTTCGGCCCGGTCCGCGAAGTCGAAAAGACGCTCGTTGTCGAACTCGCCTTCGACAGCGTCCACGACAGCAAGCGCCACAAATCCGGCGTCGCCATGCGCTTCCCCCGCATCGCCCGCATCCGCCGGGATAAGCCGGCGGAAGAGGCCGACGGGATCGACAGCCTCAAGGCGATGATCATATAGTCTGACGCGCAACCCGGAGCTCACAAATGAACCCCACCATCACCGCCTTCGAAGCATCCCCCGATCGCGGCCGTGGCATGGCCCGTGACATGGCCGTCCGCTGGGCACTCGAAGAAGTGGGACAGCCCTATGACGTCCGCCTCGTTTCCTTCGCGCAGTTGAAGCAACCCGCGCATGTGGCGCTTCACCCGTTCGGCCAAATCCCGACCTACGAAGACGGCGACCTTGCCCTCTTCGAATCCGGCGCGATCATATTCCACATCGCCGAGCGGCACGCGGGCCTGCTGCCCGTCGATGCGGACGCCCGCGCCCGTGCCATCACCTGGATGTTCGCCGCGCTCAGCACGGTCGAGCCCCTGATCCTTCAGCGCGAAACCGCCATACTGACCGAACGGGACAAGCCCTGGCACGCCGAACGCCTGCCCGTTCTTCAGGATCGCATTCGCGCCCGTTTGACCGAACTGTCCATGCGCCTCGGCGCGGCCGACTGGCTCGACGGCGATTTCAGCGCGGGCGACCTGCTGATGGTGAATGTGCTGCGCCGGTTGCATAGCTCGGGCCTGCTGCTCGAATGTCCGAACCTCGCGGCTTATGTCGCCCGCGGCGAAGCGCGGCCCGCGTTCAAACGGGCCTTTGCCGATCAGCTCGCAGTCTTCACGGCCAGCCAATCGACCGGGTGATAGCGGTCCGCAACAGATTCATGCTCTTCCGCTTCACGGGAAGAATATAGGGTGGAAGCCGAAGCGCCTTCGCCGGCGCCGGGAGAAATTCATGTCGCGACGTTGGCTATTGCTCGCCCTGCTCCTCCCTGCGGCTACCGCGCAGGCCCAACCTGCCGTGTCCCACTACGACATCATCATCCGCGGCGGCACCATCCAGGATGGCACCGGCCGTCCCGGTTTCCATGGGGACGTCGCGATTACCGGCGATCGCATTGCCAAGGTCGGAAATCTCGGTAATGCCGCAGCCGACACGATCATCGATGCCCATGGCCAGTTCGTCTCGCCGGGCTTCATCTCGGTCCACAGCCACGCTAAGCGCAACGCCGTCGCCCGCGCGGAGAATATGCTGCGTCAGGGCGTGACCACCGAGATCATCGACGCCGACGGCGGCTTCGCCAACAGCGGGGGCGAGGATATCGTCGCCCAGCTCGCCGACTATGCGCAGCACGGTCTCGCGCTCAATCTCGGCGCCTATGTGCCCTTCAACACCATCTGGCAGAAAGTCGTCGGTGAGGATGAGCGACGGCCGACGGCAGCCGAGATCGCCACCATGCAGGAGCTGATCCGCCGCAATCTCGCGGCCGGGGCCTGGGGCATCAGCGCCGGGCTCGACTATAAGCCCGCCTATTTCGCGACCCGCGAAGAGGTCACCAAGATTGTCGCCCCCGCCGCCCCTTGGCGCACGCTCTTCACCAATCATGATCGGGTCACGCCGCCGGCGTTCAGCTCGATCGCGGGCATGGGCGAGACGATCGCGATCGGCAACGCCGCCGGGATCGTCCCCATCCTCACCCACATCAAGCTATGGCCGAACGAGATGGGTCAGTCGGGCAGGGCGATCGCCGCGATCCGCGCCTCCACCGCGCGGGGCCAATATGCCGCCGCCGACATCTATCCCTACATTCAGGCAAACACTTTTCTCGGCGCGCTGATCATCCCGTCCTGGGCGCAGGCGGGCGGGCGCGAAGCGCTGCTCAAGCGCCTTGCGGACCCGGCGCTGCGCGCGAAGATCGCGGCGGAGACCACCACCGCCATCGTCGCCCGCGCCGGAGGTCCCGATGGTATATTCCTGCCAACCCACGCCAAACAGCTCACCGGATATATGGCGGAGATCGGCGCCACCGACGCGACCGAAACCGTCCTGCGCCTCGTGGAAAGGGAGGATCCCTTCGGTATCTTCCGCTTCGGATCGGAGGAGGATCTCGCTGCCTTCCTGCAATATCCGGACACCGCCATCTCCTGCGATTGCGGATCGACCACCGAGACCAAGGTCCATCCGCGCAACTACGGCGCCTTCCCCCGCGCCTTCGGCCGCTACGTCCGCGAACGCCATGCGCTGAGCTGGGAGGACGCCGTCCGCAAGGCAACCGCGCTTCCCGCGGCGATGCTCGGCATGGTCGATCGCGGCACGCTCGCGCCGGGCATGTTCGCCGACGTAACGATATTCGATCCCGCCACGATCATCGACAAGGCGACCTTCGTCGATCCCGCGCAATATGCCGTCGGTATCTCGTATGTCCTCGTCAACGGTCGCCTTGTCATCCGGAACGGCGCTCTCACCGGCGCGACCCCCGGCAAACGCCTGTTCCGCGCGGCGGACATGGCTATTTACCGCGTGGGCGACGGGGCGACCCGATCATTGTCGGTGCCGTCCTTCACCGTACGGCTCACCACGGCAGAAGGCGCGCCGCCAACCGAATATCGCGGCACGATCGATCTGCACCAGCGCACGGCGGATCGCCTGGCGACCGGCACGCTCACTCTGTCATCGCCCGGCCGGACCTTTACCCTCGGGGGATCGGGCCCGTTGATGGCGGCCAGCGGGTGGACCGCCTTCACTGGCTGGATGCGCGACGCTCAAGGCTCGGCAACACCGGTTACCTTGACCCTCGACACGGCGAATCCGACGATCACGGGAAAAGGCAGGCGGCTGACCATCCGGCTGGGCGAACGATCGGCCGTGGCGAAGCTGCGCTAGCAAATAGGCTGCAGCATCGGAGATGCGAAGAAACGCTATAGCTTAGACGCCGTTTTTCATGGATTATCTGCTGAACTTGGCGGGATGATCTATGATCGCGAAGATGGGCAGATCGGGGCTGATAGGCCTTATATTGGGTATCGGGGCCGTCGCATTCATCCGTCCTCTGGTCCCGGCCGCCGCGATTTTGATTATCGTGCTGTGCATCGGTATTTCTGTTGGCGTGGGCAGTATATTTAGAAAGCGTTGAGGCCGCGAGGCGGGGAGCATGTCGCGATGAGCAGGGCTCTGGAAGCAGCGATCGGAATGATGTGCGTGCTGGCCGTGCACCAGCCCCTGTTCGCGCAATCCCCCCCATTTTCTCAACCGACAACCGCCGATGCCAGCGTTGAGCCACCACCCTGCGACGCGCGTTCCGGATCATGCGAACCGAACAACCGAAAGCCGGCCCCGGCCATCCCGCCCAGCGGTGCTGTCGATGGACGGATTCGCACTACTTGCCCGGGCGGCTCTTCGAGCACGGAAACGCCGGCCGTCCCCTGCAATCCGCCTATAGCCAACGGCCGATCGAACCATCCGGGCCGCGCATTTAAAGCCCGTCGTCCTGATATCCTGTTGAATGCGGTCATCCGGGCAGAATTGTTGCCGCCGTTGCGGCCCGTGCGCATCTACCTCAAAGGATCGGATATTCCGCCCGCCGGCATAGGTGCCTATGGTGTCGTCGCGCTCAGAGGGCGGCCGACGCCTGCGACGCATGACCGGCTGATGAGATTATGCAATTCCTATGTGAATTATCTGCCGAGATCGAGCTCGCTGCCCGCATCGGTGCCTGCGGCCAGCCGGATGGCCACGATATGGCCGATCGACAATCCGGATGCTGCTGCGGCGCGCAACGACATTTGCGAGTACCTACTATCGCACTACGATGTCTATGGCGGCCTTTCCGCGATCGACGACGCAGCCCGTCAGGGCGCGAACGTCTCGGGGCCCGGGCCCTTCCTGATCGGCTGGTCCCCCTCGAGCGCCAGAGGCGTGCGCGACAAGGTCGTGCTGGTCTACGATATGTCGAGCTACGTCAGCCAGGACAGCTTCGACAAGGCCTTCATATGGTGGCAGCAGAAGATCATCTCCGATCCCAAGCTCTGGCGCGACGGCTGGTCGATCGAGAAAATTCGCCTTTCGGTCAGGGATTTTTTCGATGCCTATGCACAGTCCGCACTGGACGCGATCAGCTTTTCATCCGGCGGAAAATGAGGTCGCGCTAGGCGGCATAGCGCATCGGCTCCCGCCGCAGCGCTGCATCCGTAACTTCGTCGGTATGCACCTCGAACCGGGTCAGCCGCACCGGCCCGAACGCCGTGGTCAGCGCCGTATCCGCCGCGTCGCGACCGCACGCCATCAAAATCCGTCCGATCCTCGGCACCCGATGCCGCGCGTCGAAGCTGTGCCACGCCCCGTCGAGATACACCTCGAACCAGGCATGAAAATCCATCGCCACATCGACCGGCGGAATCCCGATATCGCCCAGATACCCACTGCAATAGCGTGCCGGGATATTCATGCAGCGGCACAGCGCGACCGCCAGATGCGCGAAATCGCGACACACGCCGACACGCTCGTCATTGGCTTCCCACGCCGTCCGCGTCGGCCGCGCATGCTCGTAACCGTAGCGCAGGCGATCGTGCACATAATCGACGATCGCCATCACCCGCTGCCGCCCGGGTTCGACGCCGCCGAACAGATACCAGGCGAGATCGGACAGCCGATCGGTGTCGCAATATCGGCTGCCCAAAAGATAGCCGAGCACTTCGGGAGGCAACTCCGCGGGTGACAGCTGGCCGGCGGCCGGCGCCTGCCCATCGGGCTCGCCGCAATCTTCAATGATGAAATCGCACGAGAGGGTCACCCCGCCGGCCGGCACCATGACCCGCGTGCAGACATTGCCGAAACTGTCGGAATATTCCTCTAGAGCAACCGGGCGATCGGCCACCACCTTATGTGGGGTTCTCAGATCGGCCAGCCGCGACGGATGAAGATTGAGCATCGCGATCATCGGCGTCGCCGTGTCGGCGCCAAAGCTGAGGTCATATCCGGCGCGAATGAGCATGAAGGAACTCCACGGTGTCACGATGCGGAGATGCTCAACGACGCCGTTCCAGCTAAAAGCCTGGAGCGGCGATTGGTTGCACAAAGTGGCGGATTTTGGCGGTCTGTGCACTACTACGCTATCCGCTGGCCCATCCTCAATGATTGGCCGCCACCGCCTTATCCATCGCATCGATCGCTGGCCGGCCCACCGGCACACTCGGCAGCTTCGGCATTCGCGTCTCGATCGGTTTCAGCCAGACCCCCGCCTGCGCGCCGATCGCGATTTGCGGGTTCGAGGGGATCAGCTTGCCGCTCGTCTCCCATGTACTGACCAGCCCGCGCGCTTCGCCGAATGCGGCGGCGAGCGGCTGGCTCTTGCGCAGCGCATGGTTGATCAGCGCGTCGCCGAAGAAGGTCCAGTCATTGTCGGAAGCGCAGCCGAACGAGGTGCGGTCCTTGGCTGCGGCGGTGATCACCACGCCTTCCGGAGAGGCCAGGATCGGCACGAACACGCCCGAGAAGCAGGCACTGACGATCAGGACCCGGTTGCTTATGCGGCTGCGGCGTAGCGCATCGTCGAGCCAGACGGGGGACAGCGCGGCCATCACCGTGCCCCGATCGCGATAGACGAGCCCGCCGGGTGATCCGTGCGCGGTGATGTAGAGGATCAGCGCGTCTTCCTGTACGTCCATCACCGCCGCGATCTGCGCGATCGCCGTCCTGAGCGTTTCCGGGCTGCCGCGCGGCAGCGGATCGAAACTGCGTCCGTCGAGACCGGCGAGCAGCAAGGTCCGCCCTTGCGCATCATAGCGCGAAGCGAGCACATGTGCCGCCTCACGCGCCTCGCGGGCGAACACCGGATCGCTGTCGAGCGCGACCACGACGACATAGGCGTCGACCATGCCCGGCCGCTGGGCCAGCAGCCCATCCGCCGCCGTGGCGAGGCGGCGTCGATCGACATCGGTGATTGCCGCCGGCGCATCTGGCTGTCCGGCTTCTCCACCCGGGAACGGATGCGTCAGGGTGCCAAAGGGGGAGGGGCCATAGGTCTGCGCAAGCGCGCCGGCGGCGACCGTCAGCGACACGCCGACGCACATACGCACCACCCCCGCCAGACGTGCCATGCTTCGCCCCCGTCTTCCCCGATCCATGTTCGGACAAGTCTGACGCAAGGAGAGGATGATTTAAAGCGGTTACCGCGCGCCCGACCCTATCCTACAGATAAGGCGGCCGGTGCAGTCCCTTCGGGCTCGCCGTGAAGATCTCGGCTCCCGCTTCGGTGATGCCGATCGAATGCTCGAACTGCGCCGAGAGCGATCGATCGCGCGTCACCGCCGTCCAGGCATCGTCGAGGATCTTCACGCCGGGCTTGCCGATATTGATCATCGGCTCGATCGTGAACATCATGCCCGGACGCAGTTCCGGGCCGGTGCCGGGACGGCCATAATGCGCGACATCGGGCTCGTCATGATAGACCAGCCCCACGCCATGGCCGACAAAATCGCGCACCACGCCATAGCGATGCTTCTCGGCATGACGCTGGATCGCATGGCCGATATCGCCGAGCCGATTGCCGGGGCGCGCCGCTTCGATGCCGAGCATCATGCACTCATAGGTCACGTCGATCAGGCGCTTTGCCTTCAGCGGCGCGTCGCCCGCGATGAACATGCGGCTGGTGTCGCCGTGCCAGCCATCGATCACCGCGGTCAGATCGATGTTGAGGATGTCGCCGTCGACCAGTGTCTTCGCGCCGGGGATGCCGTGGCAGACGACATGGTTCACCGAGATGCAGCTGGCGTGGGCATAGCCATTATAGCCGATGTTGATCGGGACCGCCCCCGCCGCGACGATGGCGGTGCGGACGAACTCATCCAGCGCACCGGTGCTGACCCCGGGCATAACGCGCGGCACCAGCGCATCGAGGATGTCGGCCGCGATCCTGCCCGCCCGACGCATCCCCGCAAACGCGTCCGCGCCGTAGAGTTTGATGGCACTCGTTCGGGATCGCGGGGTGTCGGCGGTGACATCGAGATAGGTGGTCATAGATGTCGAATAGAGGGTTGGGCCCGGATTTTCCAATGGTGTCCGCATTAGCGGCGCGAACGTCAGGGGCGAAAGTGGTCGCCCGGCGTTATGCAATGCCGGAGGTTTTCAGGGCTAAAATTCGCCCATTTCGAGCGATTTCACGTCCATTTTGTTCTCTTTTTGTTCATTTTGATACAAAAGAAAATGACACAAGTTATTGTTAGGTAACCATTTTTCCTGAAAATTTAACAATAAATGGTGCCGTTGCGATGGGATCCACTTTCGATACCCTCTTATAGCATGATCGGCCCGGAGTGCCCAGCGCTCGGGATATGTGGTGCGCAGCGCCGAATGGATGGCGGCAATCGAAGCGTCACCAAGCGGCGCACTGGGAAGCGCAGGCCGAAGCCGAAGGGGCGGAATGATGCGCTATTGCATGAAACCGGCATCGAGATCCCCGTAGTCCCGGATATCCGCATGTTGGGCTGCGCGGACCAGATAAATTTTATTACGATAGAGCAATCCACCGTTTGCAATAGATTCCCAAGTTCGATCGCGGAGGACGAAGACATATGCCCGTAGTTAGTTCGGTTCTGCCCTGGCCCGCTGGGGTTCGGGAGCAACTCCGCTTACGAGCGCTCGCGGGAGGGGCGCTGTTTATGGGGTACCATGACCAATGCCAGCCGGAACGGGGCCCGGCAGGCGCGTAACTTCCTGCCACAGGACGAGGCGACCGACTTGAAACGGACGCTCATTCTTCGTCAAATCGCTATGTGAATGTCTTGTATTGCCATTGCGCAGACAAAGGCCGGATCCCGCTGTCGGCCATGTGCCGCACAATCGAAATAGACCTGTTACGGGCGATCGGCGACCCTGCGCCCGACCCCGCCGCCCCCGATCGCCATGGCGTCCTGCGGTGACATCGCAACGCGCGTTGTCACCGAGGCCGGACATCATGGTTGCCGCTTCCCCAATGCATCGTGAAGGAGGATTGAATGCCGACATCTGTCACTGTTCCTGCCAGCCAACTGCGCCCTGAAGAAGCCTTGAACCGCCTGATTGAAGGCAACGCCGCCTTCGTCGCGGACCGGCCGAAACTGCCCGATATATCGCGTGAGCGACGACTTGCGCTGGCGCAGGGGCAGGAGCCGTTCGCAACGCTGGTAGGCTGTTCGGATTCAAGGGTCGGCCCGGAGCAGTTGTTCGGCGCAGGTCTGGGCGAACTCTTCATTGTGCGAACGGCTGGCAACAATGTCGATACCGCCGGGATGGGTTCGATCGAATATTCCGTTGCCGTATTGAAGGTGCCGCTTATCGTGGTTCTGGGTCACGAGAAATGCGGTGCGGTTGCGGCAGCGACCGATGTCGTGACCAAAGACGTGCGTTTCCCGGGCAGTATCGGCCGAATGATCGAGCCGATCATCCCGGCGGTGATTGCGGCCCAGCGGGATAACGAAGGCGGTGATCTCGTCGAGCACGCGGTTGAAGAGAATGTGCGCCGGATGGTCGAGAGGCTGCAGCAATTCTCAGAGCCGATGCTCCTCGAACCGCAACGCCGGGGCGAGCTGAAGGTCGTGGGCGCCGTCTACAAGCTCGCTACCGGCGAGGTCCGTTGGCTATGACGGTCAGCCTTGCTCTGGGCAGGTAAGCCACAGCCCCGGGGCGGCCATCAGCCGTGACGCACAGCGTGAGGGAAGATGGCCGACCTTGTATGTGCCGCCTGTCGCGTTGCCTGCCCGGCGTCATGGGCTTGCGTAGGCTAACCTCACCCGCGAGGACAATGGGCGAAGCAAACTGAGTTTCTGACCCTCACTTGGTTCAGGCCAGAAAATGAGGGTGGCGGAGCGGCACTTCGCCACCCAGTTCGACGAGGCCAGATCGCTTCGTCCTGCATCAATCCAGGTAGGCGAATTCCAGATTGCCCCAGCGCCGCCCGCGGATGCGCAGCGGGATAGCGACGGATTTGACCGGGCGGTAGCGGCCGCCGCCGAGATCCTGGCGGTAGGTTTCCAGGGTGAAATCGGCGTCGCTCTTCAGATTGGCTTCGGTCTGCTCGTCCATGAAGAAGCGGCGGTTGCGGCAATGTTCGGCATTCCACAGCGGATCGGGACCCTGCGGCAGCGATCGGCTGGTTATCTGGGTCGGCAGGAAGCCGTTCATGTCGACGATCGCCGTCGCCAGGATGCGCTCGTCGGTCGCCACCACCGCGTCGATGATCGGGCGGATGCTGGCGTCGGCGAAGGGCACGAGCCGGGTCAGATATTGCTTCGGGTCGCTGCCCGGAATTTCGCGATAGGTGGTGTCGAAGACATCGGCGTCGCTCAAAGCGCCCCGGTCGAGCCCGTCCTCGATCGCGGTGGCGATTGCCGCCACGGTGCGCCCGGCGGCTTCGATGAAGGGCGTGTCGTCGGTCGGCACGCCGGTGTGCGACACGAGATTGAGCAGGCCGTTCGACATCTGCTCGAGCGTGGCGAGCCGGCCGGTCGCGCCGCGGAGCGCCGCGCCATTGGCATTCGCAGTCTCGCCCATCTCGGCCATGCCGACCTGCAGCCCATGGACGTTGCTGCGGATGTTGAGCGAGCGCGTCGCGATATCCTCGGTGCGGGCATCGAGTTCGTTGACGAAGCTCAGTGTCTCACCAAGCACCTGGGACAATTCGGTGGTGCGGGTGCGCGCCTCGCCGCCATTGGCGACGGCGGTGTCGATCTCGGCTCCCATGCCGTGCGCTTCGCGGCGCAGCCGATCGATCGTGGTCGCGATCTGGTCGGTCGCCTGGCGGGTATCGCCTGCAAGCTTCTTGACCTCCTGCGCAACGACTGCGAACCCGCGCCCGGCTTCGCCGGCGCGTGCCGCCTCCAAGGTGGCGTTGAGCGCAAGCAAGCTGGTGTGGCGGCCGATCTTGTCGATCGACTGCGCGACCCGCTGCACCTGCTGCAGCGCATCTTCGAGCTGGCCCATCCGCTCGCCGAGCCGGACGACGAGATCGGTGAGGCCCGCGAAGGTCTGGATGGCGCCGTCGATCACGGGCTTCGATCGTTCAAGATGGCTGCGCGCGAGTTCGGCGAAGTCATGCGCCTCCGAAGAGGCGATCGCGACATGCTCCTGCTCGTCGAGCAATTTGGTGGCTGCCGCCTGCAGAGCATCGCGCGGCCCCGCCTCCGCAAAGATCTTGTCGGCGACCTCGGTAACCTTTCCGCCGACATCGCTGCATTCGACGGCAAAACGCCCACTGCCGCGGGAAAGCTCGCTTATTGCGGCGTGCAGGGCCTCGGACGGCGTGGCGATCGGACTGAAGTGCATTGGCCGGTCGTTAAACTAAAGTGGTAAACACAAGCTTGCGGTTCACGCCGTGCGGAACGATTGTTCCCCCAGCGCTTTGAGTCGCGTCGGGCTTACCGATGGGAGAGTGAGATGGCGGCGCGCGCATATTGGCAAGGCCAGATTCGTCTGGCGCTGGTTTCGATCCCGGTCGAGATATACAACGCGACGAGCAGCGGCACGCAGGTCGCTTTCCATCAGATTCACGAGCCATCGGGCAAGCGGATCAAATATGAGAAGGTCGTGCCCGGTATCGGCCCGGTCGACGTCGACGAGATCGTCAAGGGCTTCGAGGTTTCGAAGGATAATTATGTCCTGCTCGAACAGGATGAGATCGATGCGGTGAAGCTGGAGAGCAAGCGGACGCTCGAGCTGACCCAGTTCGTCGATGCCGACGAGATCGACGTCATCTATTTCGAGAAGCCCTATTTCGTGGTGCCCGCCGACGAGCTTGCCGAAGAGGCGTTCATCGTGTTGCGGGAGGCGCTGCGGCGGACGAAGAAGGTCGGGCTGGGCCAGTTGGCGATGCGCGGGCGCGAATATGTGGTGAGCCTGAAGCCGTGCGGGCGCGGGCTGGTGCTTGAAACGCTGCGCTATGCGGACGAGGTGCGCAAGGCGCAGAGCTATTTCCGCGACATTCCCGAGGGCAAGCCCGACCCCGACCTGCTCGATCTCGCCGAAACCCTGATCCAGAAGAAGGCCGCCAAGTTCGACGCGAGCGAATTTCACGATCGCTATGTCGATGCGCTGAAGGGCCTGATCGAGAAGAAGCGCAAGGCCAAGGGCGCGAAGGTGATCGAGGAAGATGCCGACGCCGGTGCGTCTTCGAGCAAGGGCAACGTCATCGATCTGATGGCGGCGCTCAAGAAGTCACTCGGCGATGGCGGAAAGGCTGCCACCAAAACGGCCAAGACGCAGCCGGCCGCGAAGAAGGCTGCAGCGGAGAAGGCTGGGGCGCCGAAGAAGGCGCCAGCCCGCAAGCGCGCCTGATGTTCGTCGCGGTCTACTGGTGGCGGGTGCACCCGGGTAAGGAGGCGCAGTTCGCTGCAGCCTGGGCGCGCGGCACCGATCTCATCCGGGAGAAATATGGCAGCTATGGATCGCGGCTGCACCGCGACGCCGACGGGCGCTTCGTCGGCTATGCCGAATGGCCCGACCGCGCGACCTGGCAGAAGGCGTTCGATCAGAAGATGGCCTATGACGATCCGGCGACGCGCGCGGCCTTTGTCGATGCGATCGCCGAGGTGCCGGCGGATGCCGATCCAATCTTCATTATGGAAGTGATCGACGATCGTCTGATCGGGCGCTGATCAAAAAATGGGACGCCCCGCGAGGAGCGTCCCATCTTTCGAAAAACCGGGACCCTAAGGCCGATCGATTACTTCTTTGCTGCGTCCGTGACGTTGTCAGCGGCTTCCTTGAGCGCATCGGATGCGTTCTCATAGGCTGCGGACGTTGCGTCATTCGCGGTCTGATCGGCTGCTGCATCCAGCGTGTCAGCCTGGTTTTCCAGAGCTGCAGCGGTGTTTTCAGCGACGTTTTCCGCCGGAGTTGGCTTGTTGCATGCTGCCAGCGACATCAGGCCTGCGGCGACCAGCACAAGGCTAAGCTTCTTCATTTCGAGCTGCTCCCATAGCATTATTACAGGCCCGGCTCGAACGCCGTCCCTGCCGTTGACATAGCGTCGAAGGAAGGCCCGTCAACGAAAAATCGACACAAATTGAATGCGTAAGCAGTTTGGTTATTGCGTTGCACCCAAGACATATCGGCCCCTTCCACGGCCTTAAACGACCAAAGACGGCGGTTGTTCCCAACGCAGCAATTTTCAATGCCTGGGCCCGTGCTGCAGGCGCAAAAGGAGAAAATTCAGATTATGGCAGCGGGGCTGTCGGCAAGCGAAAGCTTGTCGAGAATGTTTGCCGTCTCATCGCGCACCGACAGCATCACCTCCCGCAGCCGGCACTCGGTTTCGCTGATACAATGATCGCATGGCGTATAAGCAAGCCGCGCCGCGCAGGGGACCAGCGCCAGCGACCCGCGCGTCGCGCGGACGATGTCGCCATAGGTGATCTCGGCCGGCGGGCGGGCAAGCCAATAGCCGCCTTCCTTGCCCCGCAGGGTATCGACGAAACCCGCGCGCTTCATTTCCGAGAGGATGACGGTAAGGAATTTCGACGGGATATTCTGCTTGTCGGCGATCTCGGTCAACTGCACCGGCCCGGCGCCGTAGCGGTCGCCAAGGTGGAGCAGGGCACGGATGGCGTAGCGGGTTCGTTGCGATAGCACACCGGCGTTCTGGAACCTCGCCGCCAGCGACGCAAGACAAACTCGCACTCGGCTAGTAGAGAATGGGAGATGGCACAGAAAGCCGGCCTGTAGAGAATGATCGGCGCGAGTCAGCCGGCGCTTGCGCTGAACCCACCCTTTCCTTATGGAGCAGCCCTCGCCGGGGTTGGCCTTCATGCTTCCCGGTTGTGGCGATCGTAGCTCAATTGGTTAGAGCGCCGGTTTGTGGTACCGGAGGTTGCGGGTTCAATCCCCGTCGATCGCCCCATTTCTTTCCGGTGACGCCCGCAGTTTTGGACTCGCCAATTGCGCACCGAAACTTTATTACGCGCGACAGTAATTAAATTTCGCGAGAATCATCATGCCTGCGCCCTGGACCTTGCCCGACTTCGACGATCATGAGGGCGTCCATCTGTTTCGAGATGCCGCGTCCGGGCTGACCGCGATCGTGGCGATCCACTCGACCCATCTCGGGCCGGCGGCCGGTGGCACTCGCTTCTGGCATTATGCCGAGCCCGAAGACGCAATCGTCGACGCGCTGCGGCTGTCGCGCGGCATGAGCTTCAAGAACGCGATGGCCGGGCTGCCGATGGGCGGCGGCAAGGGCGTGATCCTTGCCGATACCGCCAGCACGAAAACGCCCGAGATGCTCGCGGCGTTCGGACGCGCGATCGACTCGCTGGGCGGGCGCTATGTCACCGCCGAGGACGTCGGCATGAGCGACGCGGATATGGTCGCGATCGCGCGCGAGACGCGTCATGTCTCCGGCCTTCCCGTCGCCGCAGGAAGCGCCGGCGGCGATCCCGGACCGACGACCGCCCATGGTGTCTATCTGGGTGTGAAAGCAGCTATTTCACGGACGCTCGGCAGAGACGATGCCGAAGGCGTGCATGTCGCGATCCAGGGCGTCGGCAGCGTAGGCGGCGGGCTCGCGCGGCTGCTGGCTAAAGACGGCGTGAAGCTGACGATCGCCGACGCCAATGAAGCGCGCGCCGCCGAACTAGCACAGCAACTCGGTGCCCAGCATGTTGCGGCGGCCGATATCCTGTCGATCGAAGCCGATGTGATCAGTCCCTGTGCACTCGGCGCGATACTGGACGAACGCTCGATCGCAATGCTGAATGCGCCGATTGTCGCCGGCGGCGCGAACAATCAGCTCGCGACGCGCGATGACGCCTGGCGGCTCCATTCGCGCGGCATTCTCTATGCGCCTGATTATGTGATCAACGCCGGCGGCATCATCAACGTCGCGCTCGAATATCTGGGGCAGGGCAACCGTGCCGAAGTCGAGGCGCGGGTCGCGCTGATTCCCGATCGGCTCGAGCAGATCTGGGCGGAGAGCGCAGCCAGCGGCGAACCGGCGGCGATCGTCGCCGACGCGATGGCGATGCGGCTGATCGGGCGCTGAGCGATCTGGAAGCAGATGTTCCATCTGCTGACTCGGAGATCGCGGTAAGCATGGCCTGCTATTCGAGCAGCGGCGTCGCCTGGATTTCGGCCTTGCGAATCCGGTGCTCGCGTACACCCGTATAGATGCCGCTCGCGACGATGAGCGATGCGCCACCGATCGTGGTCAGGGTCGGCGCGTCGCTCCAGATCAGCCAGTCGAGCAACGTCGCCCAGATGATCTGTGTATAGTCGAACGGCGCGATCGCGGAGACAGGTGCTACCTGCAATGACATCGTCACCAGCAATTGCATGAAGGCGCCGGCAACGCCGCCGCCGAGCAGCAGCGCCATCACCGGCCAGCCATGCCATGAGCCGACGAAGAAGGTACCGATCCCGCCGACGACTGCCGAACAGGTGAAGAACCAGAATACGATGCCGCCCGGATGTTCGGTGCCACCGATCCGCCGCAAGGTGATCGCTACCGATGCGGTGCCGAGAGCACCGAAAATGGCGCAGGCGACGCCGGCTGCGGGCAGCGCCGCCCCGCCGCCCGGCCGCATCACCAGCGCGATACCGGCGAAGCCGATCACGACCGCCGCCCAGCGATGCCGGCCGATCTTTTCCGACAGGATGAGCGCCGAGAGGATCGTCGCGAAGATCGGCGCCGAGAAGCCGATCGTCGTGGCGGTGGCGAGCGGCAGCAGGATCAGCGCCTGGAGGTTCAGCAGGATGCCGGCGATACCTAAGGCCGAGCGGCTGAGGTGGGCGAGCGGCCGGCGGGTGCGGATCATGCCGATACCGGGCCCGAGCGCGAGCCATAGGAGGACGACAGGCAGCCCGAAGACCGATCGATAGAACATCATCTCGATCGCGGTGACATCGCCGTAGGTCGCCGCCGTCTTCATGAACGCGCTCATCGCCGCGTAGCCGAGAACCGAACCGCAGCGCAGGGCGATGCCGCGCACGATATCGTTGCGTGGAGGCGGGGAAGGATATGTGCTGGCCATGCTTGCGCCACGCCTTATTCGCTTTGGCATCGCCTGCAACCCCCGAGGTCCCTGCTCAGCCTGTCTTTCCAGCCGTCGAAAGCTGCTCTATGGCGCGGAGGCCGATGCATATTTTCGCCAATCCCGCCCGCTTCCTGTCGATCGCGCGCCCGTTGACCCCCTGGTTGGGCTGGTCCGGCGCGCTGATGGTCGTTGTCGCGCTTGGCGCCGGGCTGTTCGTGACGCCGGCCGACTATCTGCAGGGCGACAGCGTGCGGATCATGTACGTCCATGTGCCCGCCGCCTGGCTCGGCATGGCCGGCTGGACGGGCATCGCGGCGTCGAGCCTGATGCAGCTTGTGTGGCGGCACCCGCTGGCGAGCGTCGCGGCGCGGGCGATTGCGGTGCCGGGTGCGCTGTTCGCGGCGATCTGCCTGATATCGGGATCGATCTGGGGCCGACCGACCTGGGGCACATGGTGGGAGTGGGACGGGCGGCTGACGTCGATGCTGATCCTGTTCTTCCTCTATCTTGGCTATATCGCGCTGTCGTCGGCGGGGGCGGAGCGCGGATCGAACGATCGTATCTCGGCGATCTTCGGCGTGGTGGGGGCGGTCAATATTCCCATCATCCATTATTCGGTGTTGTGGTGGCGCACGCTCCATCAGGGGCAGAGCATCACGATGTCGGGATCGACGATCGACGGATCGATATTGTGGCCGCTGCCGATTTCGGCGCTCGGCTTCACCTTATTGTTCGCCGCCATCGTGTTGATGCGGATGCGTGCTCTGCTCGCTGCGGCAAAGGTCGAAGCACGGCTCAGAAGGATGTCGGCGGAATGAACCACTGGCCTTTCGTTATCGCGGCCTATGGCGTCACGATCATAGGCACGATCGCCATCACCTGGGCAAGCTACGCGGCGATGCGCCGCGCCGAGGCACAAGCTGCTGCTTTGTCGAGGGATCGCGAATGAAGGCGAAAAACCAGCGCCTGATCCTTGCGCTGCTGGCGGTCGTCGCGATCGTCGGTGCGGCGTTGCTCGCGATGTCGGCGCTCAAGGACGAGGCGGCCTATTTCTATACGCCGAGCGACGCGAAGCGCGATCATGTCGATCCGGGCCGCGCGGTCCGGCTCGGCGGGATGGTGCAGGGCGGATCGATCAAGCGGCTGCCCGATGGCGTCACAATCGATTTCATCGTCACCGACAATGCCGAAACCGTGCCGGTGCGCTTCAAGGGCATCGTCCCCGATCTCTTCAAGGAGAATTCGGGCGTCGTCGCTGAAGGCAAGTTTCAGCCCGATGGCAGCTTCATCGCCGATAATATCCTCGCCAAGCATGACGAACGCTATATGCCGCCACAGGTGGCCGGTGAGATGCACAAGACAGAGAGCCTGAAGCCGGATGGCGACCAAGGAAAGAATCAGAAGTGATTGCTGAAGGGGGTCTCGCCGCATTGTGGCTGGCGGCGGCGCTGGCGGCGCTGCAGCTCGTGCTGGGCGCTATGGGCGTGCGGAGCGGGCGGGCGGATCTGCTCGCCGCGGTGCGGCCGGTCGCGATGGTGCAGGCGGTGCTCGCCGCGATCGCCTTCGCGACCTTGATCTGGCTGTTCGTGACGGTCGATCTGTCGGTGGCGCTGGTCGCAGCGAACGATGCCTCGACCAAGCCGCTGCTCTACAAATTCGCCGGCACCTGGGGAAACCACGAAGGCTCGATGCTGATGTGGGTGACGATCCTCGCGCTCGCAGGCGGCGCGGTCGCGATCTTCGAGCGGCGGCTGAACGAACGAACCCTGATCGCGACGCTCGCCGCGCAGGCGGCGATCGGCATCGGCTTCTACGCCTTCCTGCTGTTCGCATCGAACCCCTTCGCGCGGCTCGATCCGGCGCCGGCCGAAGGGCAGGGGCTCAATCCGCTGTTGCAGGACCCTGGCCTCGCCTTCCATCCGCCGACGCTCTACCTCGGCTACGTCGGGCTGTCGGTCGCCTTCTCCTTCGCGGTCGGCGCGCTGATCACGCGCGATGTCGGTGCGGCGTTCGCGCGGGCGATGCGGCCCTGGGTGCTGGGAGCGTGGATACTCCTGACGCTCGGCATCACCGCCGGCAGCTACTGGGCCTATTATGAGCTCGGCTGGGGCGGCTGGTGGTTCTGGGATCCGGTCGAGAATGCCTCGCTGATGCCCTGGCTGGCGGCGACGGCGCTGCTCCATTCGGTAACGGTGCTGGCGACGCGCGAGGGCTTGCGCGCCTGGACGGTGATGCTCGCTGTGGTGGCTTTCTCGATGTCGATGGTCGGCACCTTCCTCGTGCGATCGGGCATCCTGACCTCGGTCCACGCCTTCGCGGTCGATCCGCGGCGCGGCACTTTCATCCTCGCGCTGCTCGCCATCTATATCGGCGGCGCGCTGGCCTTGTTCGCGCTGCGCGTCGGCACGGTGCGCGAAGGATCGCGCTTCGATGCGGTCAGCCGCGAAGGCGCGCTGGTGATCAACAATCTGCTGCTCTCTGCCATCCTCGGCATCGTGCTGGTAGGCACGCTTTATCCGCTGATCGCCGAGGCGGTGACCGGAGAGAAGCTGTCGGTCGGGCCGCCTTATTTCAATTCGGCGGCGGGGCCGCTGGCGCTTGTTCTCGTGATCGTGATGGCGGTCGGCCCGACGTTGCGCTGGCGGCGTGACGCGCTGAAACCGCTGCTGACGCGCATGGCGCTGCCCGTGCTCGTCGCGGCGTTCGTGCTGCTGGCCGTCGTGCTGCTGGCGCCGGGCATCCATATCCTGCCGCTGCTGGGCCTTGTTGCCGCGGCCGGCGTCGGGCTGGCGAGTCTTGCACCGCTCTGGAAGCGGAACCTGCGCCGGACGCCTTTCTACATCTGGGGTATGGTGATCGCGCATCTCGGCATCGCGGTCAGCCTCGCCGGCATGGCCGCCGAAAGCGCCTTCACCAAGGAGACGCTGGTCGCGACCCAGCTCAATGAAGTGCATAGGGTCGGCCCCTACACGATCCGGCTGGACGATGTGCAGCCGATTGCCGGCCCGAACTATACCGCGATCGAGGCGACTGTCACCGCGCAGCGCGGAACGCACGAGCCGTTCATCCTGAAGCCGCAGACGCGCACCTTCCCTTCGCCGCAGACCGAGACCAACGAGGCGGCGATCATCACCGTGCTCGACGGCCAGCTCTATGTCGTCGTCGGCAAGCCCGACGAGCAGGGCCGCTGGCAGTTGCGGCTGTGGTGGAAGCCGTTCGTGACCTTCATCTGGGCGGGCGGGGCGATGGTCGCGTTCGGCGGCTTCCTGGCGCTGATCGGCCGGGTACGGCGCGAGAAGCGGCATGCGCCGCCCAGAGAGTTCATATGAGGCGCAAGCTGCTGATCTGGCTGCCGCTGGCGCTGTTCGTCATCTTCCTCGGTATCTTCGCCGGCGGGCTGATCAAGCCCGAGGGCAAGGTCATCCGATCCCAAATGGTCGGCAAATCGATGCCCAGCTTCGCGCTGCCGCCCGGCCTTCCCGGCAAGCCCGGGCTCAGCAGCGCCGAGCTGACCAACGGCAAGCCGCATCTCGTCAATGTGTTCGCGAGCTGGTGCATTCCGTGCATCGCGGAGGCGCCACAGCTTCGCCAGCTCGCCGAGGCCGGCGTCCCGATCTACGGCATCGCGATCCGCGACCGGCCCGAGGATCTGGCCCGCTTCCTCGCGCGCAATGGTGATCCCTATGTGGCGATCGGCGGCGACGCCAATTCGAGCGTACAGATCGCGCTCGGTTCGTCGGGCGTGCCCGAGACCTTCATCGTCGATGGCAAGGGCATTATCCGCCGCCAGCATATCGGTGACATCCGACCTGAGGACGTGCCCGGCATCATGTCGGCACTGGCGGCGGCGCAATGATCGTGCGCGCGCTTCTGTTGGTCGGGCTGCTGCCCAGCCTGTTCACGGCGAGCCCCGTGTTCGCGGATTCGATGATGCCGGCATCGCGTTATGCCAATCAGCAATTGCCCGATCCCGCACAGGAGGCGCAGGCCAAGGCGCTGATGCAGACCTTGCGCTGCCTCGTCTGTCAGGGTCAGTCGATCGCCGATTCCGATGCCGAGATGGCAGGTGATATGCGCTCGCTGGTGCGCACGCGTATTCAGGCGGGGGAGAAGCCCGAGGCGATCCGCAAGTGGCTGATCGAACGCTATGGCGACTGGGTCAGCTATTCGCCGCCGCTCGATGGGCTGACATGGCCGTTGTGGGGAATGCCGATCCTGTTTCTGGCGCTCGGCATCTGGATCGTGAGCGGACGGCTCAAGCGAAGAGGCAGACGCTGATGGGCTGGTTGATTTTTTTCATACTCGCGCTGATCGTCGGAGCGGCGCTGTGGCGCTTCGGCCGCCTGCCCAAGGGCGGTCTCGAACTGCTCGGCGCGGCGCTGTTCCTCGCGGTGGCGGGCTATGCCTGGCAGGGCAGGCCGGGGCTCGCGGGCAAGCCGACGCCGGCCTCGCAGGACGCCAAGGTGCCCGACAGCGAGTTTGCACTGGAACGCGACAAGCTGATGGGGCGCTTCGGCGGCGATGCCGATGTGCTCGCCACGGCGGACGCCTTCCATCGTCAGGGGCTGAACCTCTACGCGATCGGGATCATCAAGGGGGCACTCGAGAAGCGACCCAACAGCGCCGATCTCTGGGTGGGCCTCGGCAATGCGATGGTGATCCATGCCAAGGGCACGATGTCGCCCGCCGCTCAGCTCGCGTTCGAACGCGCGGCGAAGATTTCGCCCGAGCATCCGGGACCGCCCTTCTTCATGGGACTGGCTTATGCGCAGGCCGGGCAGCTCGATCGCGCGCAGGCGGTGTGGCGCGACCTGCTCGATCGCAGCCCGGCGGATGCGCCGTGGCGGCCGGAGCTCGAGCAGCGCTTGGCCGAGATCGCGCAGATGCAGGCAGGGCGGTAGGGTCTGTACCGCGCCATATTTCGTCCTGCCGGCGGAGCTGGCATCTCAGGAGGTGAGCGATGAGCTGGAGCCTCACGAGCACCCAGCTTTCGCCGGGATAACGATAGGAGTCGGGCGTCGGCTCAGCCTGCCTCGAACGACAGGTCAAGCGCATCGGCGACAGCCTGATGCCGGATCTTGCCGCCCGACACGTTGAGCCCTGCCGCCAGATGCGGATCGGCGGCCATCGCCTTCTCCGCGCCGAGATTGGCGAGCTTCAGGACGAAGGGCAAAGTCGCATTGTTGAGCGCGAAGGCTGAGGTGCGGGCGACCGCGCCGGGCATGTTGGCGACGCAATAATGAGTCACACCCTCAACCTCGAACACCGGATCGTCATGTGTCGTCGCATGGCTGGTTTCGAAGCAGCCGCCCTGATCGATCGCGATATCGACGAGCACCGAGCCACGCTTCATCGTCTTGAGCATCTCGCGCGTGACGAGTTTCGGCGCGGCGGCGCCGGGCACGAGCACCGCGCCGATGACGAGGTGCGCACGCGCCACGGCGGCGGCGATCGCGGCTTTCGAAGCGTAGGCCGTCTTGATCTGGCTGCCGAAGAACATGTCGAGTTCGGCGAGGCGATCGTTGCTGATATCGTAGATCGTCACGTCGGCGCGCATGCCGACCGCCATCTGCGCGGCGTTGACGCCGGCGACTCCGCCACCGAGGATCGCGACCCGGGCAGGCGCCACACCGGGAACGCCGCCGAGCAATACGCCACGGCCGCCCTGTTCCTTCTCGAGATAATGCGCGCCGACCTGGATCGACATGCGGCCGGCGACTTCGGACATCGGCTTGAGTAGCGGCAGCGCGCCCGAACGTGAGGTGACCGTCTCATAGGCGATGCAGGTCGCGCCCGATTTCATCAGACCTTCGGCCTGTGGCTTGTCGGCGGCGAGGTGGAGATAGGTGAAGAGGGTGTGGCGGGCTTCGAGCAGCGCGATCTCGGACGCCTGCGGTTCCTTGACCTTCACGATCATGTCCGAATCGGCGAACACCGCGGCGGCGGTGCCGACGATCTTCGCGCCGACATCGACATAATCCTGATCGTCGAAATCGATGCCGGAGCCGGCGTCCGTTTCGACGATGACTTCATGTCCGGCCGCGACCAGCTCAGCCACCGAAGCCGGGGTCAGCCCGACGCGATATTCGTGGTTCTTGATTTCCTTGGGAATACCGACGCGCATGAACCATCTCCCGAAAAATTCGATCGGCTATGATAACCCGGATCGGTGCGGAAAAGTTCGCAAAGACGGGCTGTGCAGGGCTCATTTCTGAATATTATTGCGAATTTGACCCGGTTGACGCGATAATATCCTGCATGGACAAGATAGACCGCAAGATCATTGAGCAGCTCGCCGTCGATTCGGGGCTGACCAGCGAACGGCTGGGCGAAAAGGTCGGGCTGTCGCCCTCGGCGGCACATCGGCGGGTCAAGGCGCTAGAGGAGGCTGGCATGATCTTGGGCTATCGCGCGCGGCTGTCGCGACCGGCGCGCGGCAACCCCTCGACGATGTTCGTCTCGGTTACGCTGGTCGATCAGCGGCAGGCGACGATGATGGCGTTCGAGGAGGCGCTCGGCCGCACGGCGCATGTCGCCGAAGCCTATCTGATGAGCGGCCAATCCGATTATCTGGTCAAGGTGCTGGTGCGTGAAGACGACAGCTATGAGCGGGTCCATCGTGAAATATTGTCGGCGCTTCCCGGCGTCCATCGCCTCATCACCCAGTTCACGATCCGCACGCTGACAACGGGAGATTGATTCTCGTTTGCTGCCTTGCGGAACAAATGTTAGGCCGCGCCGCTATGCGCTGATGGGGGGACCGACAGCGCCCGGGAATTCTATGTTGCCGTTGATAGAAGTTTTCAGCTGATGTCGAGCGGTGCGGTTCCGGATTCGGGCCAGCCCCAGTTGGGTCACGAGTCGCATGGTCACGCCAAGGGTGGCGTTGTCGGGCTTGTCATCGGCGCCGTCGGCGTCGTTTTCGGCGATATCGGCACCAGCCCGCTTTATGCTTTCCGCGAGACCTTTGCCGGGCATCACCCGCTGGTACCCGATGAACTCCATGTCCTGGGCGTGCTCAGCCTGATCTTCTGGTCGATGATGCTGGTCGTCACGATCAAATATGTGATGATCATCATGCGCGCCGATAATAAAGGCGAAGGCGGCAGCCTTGCCCTGCTCGCGTTGATCAACCGCAAGTCCGAAGGCAAACGCTGGACCAAGGGCATTGTCCTGCTCGGCGTGTTCGCAACGGCGCTGTTCTATGGCGACAGCATGATCACCCCCGCTATTTCGGTGCTGTCCGCCGTGGAGGGTCTGAAAACGGTCGAGGCCGGCTTTGCGCCGCTCGTATTGCCGGTTTCGGTGGGCATCCTGATCGCGCTTTTCATGATCCAGTCGCGGGGTACGGCCAAGGTCGGCCTGCTCTTCGGGCCGATCATGCTGGTCTATTTCACCGTGCTGGCGGTACTCGGCGTATGGCATCTGCTCAGCAACCCGCATGTCCTGATCGCGCTCAACCCCTGGTACGCGGTCCGCTTCTTCATCGAAGAGGGACGGTTCGCCTTCCTGGCCATGGGTTCTGTGGTGCTGGCCGTGACGGGCGCCGAAGCGCTCTATGCGGATATGGGGCATTTCGGACGCAAGCCGATCGGGATCAGCTGGCTCGTCTTCGTGCTCCCATCGCTGATGCTCAACTATTTCGGCCAGGGCGCGATGATCCTCGGCCAGGACATGGCGACAGCCATGCAGACGATCCACAACCCGTTCTTCCTGCTCGCGCCCGAAGCGATGCGGCTGCCGCTGGTGATCCTCGCGACGATGGCGACCGTGATCGCTTCGCAGGCGGTGATCTCCGGCGCGTTTTCGGTGACGCAGCAGGCGATGCAGCTCGGCTTCATTCCGCGCCTTCGCATCACCCACACGTCGGCCGGCTCGATCGGCCAGATCTATATCCCGGCGATGAACTGGGGGCTGATGGTGATGGTGATCCTGCTGGTCATCTCGTTCCGCTCGTCGAGCAATCTCGCAGCCGCTTATGGTATCGCCGTGACCGGCGCGATGGCGATCGATACCTGCCTGCTCGCCGTCGTGCTGTTCCACCTGTGGGGCTGGAACAAGTGGCTGGCGGCACCGCTGATCGCGATCTTCGGGCTGGTCGATCTGGCCTACCTTGGCGCGAACCTGACCAAGGTGCCCGATGGCGGCTGGTTCCCGCTGCTGATCGGCTTCATCGCCTTCACTCTGCTCACGACCTGGGCCAGAGGGCGCCAGCTCATGATCGATCGGATGCGTGAGACGGCGATGCCGATCAAGGTGTTCGTCCAGTCGGCCGTATCGTCGGCGACGCGCGTTGCCGGGACGGCGGTGTTCATGACGTCGCAGGCGCAGGGGGTGCCCCATGCGCTGTTGCATAATCTCAAGCACAACAAGGTGCTCCACGAGCGCGTGATCCTACTGACCGTGAAGATCGCCGACGTTCCCTATGTTACCGAGGCAAACAGGCTCGAATTCGCCGATCTGGGGCAGGGTTTCTTCCGGATGCTGATCAACTATGGCTTCATGGAAGATCCCGACGTGCCGGCGGTGCTTCTGTCGACAAAACAGTGCGGCGCCGATCTCAAGATGATGGACACCAGCTTCTTCCTCGCCCGCCAGACATTGCTGCCGTCATCGCGGCCCGGCATGGCGATCTGGCGCGAGAAGCTGTTCGCCTGGATGCTGCGCAACGCCGAAAGCGCGATGGAGTTCTTCAAGCTGCCGACCAATCGCGTGGTCGAGTTGGGCAGCCAGGTCGAGATTTGACGGACGGCGCGAGGCCCGCGCCGATCATCGTCGCTGCCGTAATCGGCGCCGGCGATTTTGCATGGCTCGATGGCCTGCGCCGCCGCCATTTTCCGCCTGAACGCAATGTGCTGCCCGCGCATCTGACGCTGTTCCATCATCTCCCGCGATCGGCGCTCGACGAGCTGCGCCGCCTGATTGCGATCGAGGCCGCCGCGCCGCCGCCGGACGCGCGGATAGCCCGCCCGATATTATTGGGGCGCGGTGTGGCCTTCGCCATCGACAGCCCGGGGCTGAGAGCGATCCGCGAGCGGCTGGCGGATCGTTTTCGCGGGCAGCTCGTGCCGCAGGATGCGGCAGGCTGGCGGCCGCATGTGACGATCCAGAACAAGGTCGAGCCTGAGGTCGCGCGCGTCTTGCTGCGGGAGATCGAAGCGGGCTTCCGCCCGCGCTCGTTTGCAATCGAAGGTCTTGCCGCCTTTCATTATCGGGGCGGCCCGTGGGAGCAGATATTCGCCCGCCGGTTCAGGAGATAATTGTTGCCGCGATTTTCGAGCCGGCGGATGTCCCATCCGCCTCAAATCGCTAATCGATCTGGCCGAGGCCCTCGCAGCTGAGGTCAAAAGCCGTCAGGCCGGCGTCGAGATAGGCCGCGAGCATTGCCATATCGGTCAGCTGGACGACCGCCTGCGCGGGGCCATCCTCTCCAGCGGCTTCGAGCGCCTCGTCCCACTCACTGGGGTCGAAGGTGCCGCGACCAACAAGCGCGAGCGCGAGCACTTCATAGAGCTCATCCTCGGCAAGATCGTCGATCAGCGCCTCGACTTCCTGTTCGATCGCCTCGTTCGATTCATCTTCGAGCACGGCGAGCGGATCGTCGCTGTCGGTCGGCTCGTCCTCGTCGTCATTCTCGATCGCAGGAACCTGCGCCTCGAGCTCGCGTGCGCGGATTATCAGCCGGCAAACCGTCTCGAGCGAAACCGTCAATTCCATCGTCGCATCCTCGTCCCAACCACGTTCGGGATTGCAACGTGGACCTCGAGTTCCGGTTCCGTGCGATCAGGCGGCGAGCAGCGATTTCAGCGGAACCTCCGGATCGGCAAGCTGGGCGCGGTCCGGCGATGCCTTGGCAATCACCAGTGCTTTGCCCTGCGCATAATCGCGGACCATATTGACGCAATCGAACGCCAGCACCTGACCCTGCTTCAGATAGGCGATCGAGAAGCTGCGCGTCGCGGGATCGCCGCGCACGATAGCTTCGTCGAAGCCCAGATTGAAGCCGACCGTCTGGAGACGCAGATCATATTGGTTCGACCAGAACCATGGCACGGCGTGATAGGGCGCCGGATTGCCCGTGATGTCCTTGGCGACGACCGTGCCCTGATCATTGGCGTTCTGGACAGATTCGAGCCGGATGCGCGCGCCGCCGGCAAAGTCGTTCGCGTGCATCGCGCAGTCGCCGATCGCGTAGATGTCGGGCAGCGAGGTATGGCAATATTCATCGACGTCGACGCCGTTGGCGCCGGCGGCACCCGCCTCGATCAGCGGCTCGACAGCGGGGATGATGCCGATGCCGACGATCACCATGTCGGCGGGCAGCACGGTGCCGTCGTGCATCTGGACGCCGCTGACCCAGCCGTCCTTCTCGAGGATGCTGTCGACCTTTGCGTTGAGATGGATATCGACGCCATGGGCGCGATGCTCGGCCTCGTAGAAGCGCGACAGCGGCTCGCCGGCGACGCGCGCGAGCACGCGGCCCATCGCTTCGAGCACGGTGACATGCTTGCCGAATTTGGTGAGGACGGCGGCCGCTTCGAGCCCGATATAGCCGCCGCCGATCACGACGACATGTTTGGCCTTCTCCGTCTCGGCGAGCATGCGATCGGCGTCGGCGCGGGTGCGGACGCCGTGGACACCCTTCAGATCATGGCCCGAAAGCGTCAGCGTGCGCGGCGAGCCGCCGGTCGCCCAGACGAGCTTGCCATAGCCGATCGTCGAGCCGTCGGCGATGGTGACCACATGCGCCGCCGGATCGACCTTCACGACGCGGCGGCTGAGCAGCATATCGATGTTGCGCTCGGCCCAGAAGGCGGCAGGGCGGATCAGGATGCGATCGAACGTCTTCTCGCCGGAGAAATATTCCTTCGACAGCGGGGGACGCTCATAGGGTGGTTCGGGTTCGTCGCCGACGACAGCGATCGTGCCATCGAACTTGTTCTGGCGCAGCGCCATCGCAACCTGCGCGCCGCCATGCCCGGCACCCACGATCAGCACGTCATAGTGCGACAAAATTCATCTCCCCGAGTCCAAAAGCTCCGGTGCGCTCTCTACCTTAAGCGCCGCATATGTCCAGTTGACCGGACACAAGGCGATGCCTATAGGCCGCCTCCTCCGCGCACGCGCGGCGTCGATTGGGGCGGAGTAGCTCAGCTGGTTAGAGCACGGGAATCATAATCCTGGGGTCGGGGGTTCAAGTCCCTCCTCCGCTACCATTCGAACGCCTGTCCAGTCCGGACACATGGGTGACAGATTGTACCTAGGACATGGGTAACAACCTCAGGCCGAACGGGTTGTCGAGGGTTTGCAAAGTTTTCTGTTCCAGGTCGATATATCCGAGATCGTAGTCGAGGTATGAGACGAGCCAGATGCCGTCGTCGATTTCCTTGATGCCGAGTTTTTGGCCATCGAAGACGGTGGAGATGTTGACGCGCTTGCGGTGCATGCGGATGCGGCCGCAGGCGGTGACGAGCACATCGCGGTCGTGGAAGGGATAGTCGACGTCGGGCAAGCCCTGATATGTGGGCGGCGAAGGGATGTAGATTTCGGGAGGGCATTTCATGGCGAGGGCCTCGTGCGGTCGTTGCTCATTGAACTCGCGGACGAAGCTGTCGAAGCGGACCTGCTGCTGAAGGAAATTGCTGCCGGGCGGGCGGGTTGCTTCGCGTTCCAAGGTGAGATGCATCCGTTCATGGCGGCCGTTCTGCTGGGGATGGCCGGGCTTGATGCGTTCGATGGCGATGCCCAGGCGCAGCCACCAGACCGAGAGTTTGGAGAGATTATAGAGGCCATTGGGGCTGGCGAAGGGAACGCCATTGTCGGAACGGACGGCGGCGGGCAGGCCGTGCTCCCTGAACAAGCGTTCGAAGCTCTCGATAACGGGCATTTCGCGGATGGATTCGAGTGCTTCGCACGCGAGCAGGAAGCGCGAGGCGTGATCGGTAACAAGACCAGCGAGCAGGCTCGGCTCCGCAGCCTTGACCACGCTCGTGCCTTGGCGATTCTTGGCGAGCAGCCGTTGAACGGCATCCCATGTCGACCGATCGATGATCGGCGCATGCTTAGCGACGTGCCTCAGCTCTCCGTGCGCGATTTCGCCGATTATCGACGGGCTCGGCCCAGTGGAGATCGGCAACCTACCGATCCCGGCTCGCTTCGCTGGCATTGCCGCCGCGCGCTACGAACTGCAGCGATCGGTATCGCATTTCTACGCCGCAGCCGAGGCGCGGTTACTCCCCCGAATCGACGAAAAACGCTGAGGCGGCCGACACGCAGTCGGCCGCCTCGTTTTTCAATGCGGCGCGATCAGAAGAACAGGATCGCGCCCGTCGCGATCGCATCCGACGAAGCATGGTTGCCGCCATGCGCCTTCGCGCGCGAGTGAGTATACTCGCCCACCAGCGTCACCCAATCGGTGAAGCCGTAGCGCAGCTGGCCCACATAGCTCGAATTGGTATCGAGTAACGTCGGATTCGCCTCGCTTTTCGCCAGATCGAGATGGCTCTCGCCATAGCTTGCGCCGATGGTGAGCTTGCCGATACCGTAGGTGCCCTGAACGTAGAAGCCGTCGCTTTCGCGCTTGCGGCCGAGTGCGTCGGTCGAAAGGATGAACAGGCCGGTCGTGCCGAGGCCCGAACCGTTATAATAATAAGCGACGAGCCCGGTGCCGCCGAAGGTCAGCTTGGTACCAACATCGAAGCCACTGCCTGTGTAGCGCGGTGCGGTGCCGACGCCGTCATGCTTCTGGGTTATGCCGTTCGCCCAGATCTTGCCGCCGAAATCGCCCGCGGCGAACTCATAGGTCACCTTGGCCTGGAACCCCGGGGTCTTGTTGACCTCGTTGTTGCCGATGGTGACGAGCGGCTGGAACGCGCCGATGGCGAACTGGAACCCGCCCAGCTTGGGGCTAGTGTAGGTGATCTGTGGCTGGAAGTCGGTGTATAGATAGCCGAGGCCGATCCGGCCGAGCGAAGTGTTCGAAGGGGCAACATTCCCCGCCGCGGTGCCGACCGACAGCAGTGTTATGTCGTTGAGGATCGCTTCCTGCGCGAACAGGCCGATATCGCGGCCAATCTTGATCTCGCCGAAGCCTGCGCGGCCGAACGTCAGATAGGTCTGGCGGAAATCGATGCCCGAGGTCGCCAGCGCCTGTGGTGTGCCACCCGAATTGGCGCCGCCCGCTGTGACCACGCTGTTGATGCCGGGATAAATGCCGAAATGGGCACCGACGTCCCAACCGCCCTGCGTCGTTGTCGCTTCGACCTTCAGGAATCCTGGAAGCAGGCCGTTACGGATGGCCGAGCTTTTCGAACCGACCGTGGCAAGGCCGCCCACAACATTGTGTGATGCGATCGCGCTGTCGCCACTGTCATGAACATAAAAGCCATTGACCGAACCCGAGAATTTGAGCGCCACGCTGCCGATCTGCATACCAACGCCGCTGGGCGTCGCGCGAACGACCTTCTGCTCATCGAGCCAGCTAGCACTGGGTGCGGCAGCGACAACAGGCGCTGCCGCGACCGCTGCGGGCTCCGCCGATTTGCGCTGGACGAGGGCTTGATACTCGTCGTCGGTAAGAATCCCCTTTTCCTTCAATCGCAGCAGCAGATCGTCGGTTGTGTCCGCATACGCCGGCGCCGCAGCACCGAACATGGACATGGCTATAGCCGTGGCGGTGAGCCACTTTCGCGTTCCAGTCATCCTGAACCTCCCATTGACGCGGCCTCTTGGCGCGCCGTATTCTCAGGCTGACCGTCTTCACCGCAGCGCGATATTGGACTTTCGGACGCCCCTCAGGGAGCGATCACCACTCCCCAGGGAGCAGCACCCGTGGGTATCGTGGCGATCACCGCGCGGGTTGCGATGTCGATCACTGAAACATCGTTTGTCAGGCCGTTTGCGGTGAAGGCGCGCTTGCCGTCAGGTTCGATCGCGAGATGCCAGACCCGCTGGCCGACCGGGACATAGCCCGTGACCTTCTGCGTCGCGACATCGACGAAGGCGACAGTGTTGCCGCGCCCGAGCGCGACGAGAGCGGTCTTGCCGTCGGGCGTGAAGCGCACGCCAACCGGCATGACTTTCGAAGCCGGCACGGCCGGCGGTGCAAAATGCAGCGTGGTCGTGACGGTGCGGGTTGCCGTGTCGATGATTGCCAGCGTCCCGCCGATTTCAGCCGTCGCCCACAGCGCCTTGCCGTCAGCGGTGAACTCGGCGTGGCGCGGTCGCAGATCCACCGCTGTCTGCCCGATGTCCGTCCGGGTCGCGATATCGATCCAGTGAAGCTGGTTGTCGGTTTCCGACGTCGACACCACCAGCCGCCCGTCGGGGCTGGTCGCCATTCCCTCGGGTTCCACGCCGACCGGTATCTGGAAGAGCACACGCTTGCCGGGGACGTCGATAGCCGTGATCGCGGCGTCGCGTTCATTCGCTGCGAACAGGGTCCTGCCATCGGGCGATAGTGCGAATTGCTCGGGATCCTCTCCCGCCGGAAGATCGGCGACGATTTTGCCGGTTGCCCGGTCCATGATCTGGACCGCATTCTCGTCGCTGGCGCAGATATAGAGTTGGGTCATATCCTTCGAAAGCAACAAACCGCGTGGCCGTTTGCCAACTGGCCAGGTCGCGATGGGCTTCAGGCTGGTGCCATCGATCACGGTGATCGACGCCCCTTTCTCGTTGGTGACATAAATGGTCTCGGCGGCCACGGGGCCTGCAACCAACAACGGAATGAGAAATGCCAGAGTGCGCATGCCTCTTCGTAGTCCAAAGATCGATGACGGCCTCTAATACCTAAGTCCTATGGGCGCCGGCGTGGTGCATCTGTCTATTCCTTGCCAAAGGCGAGCCAGTGTTTCGGTCGCCGTGAGGAGAGGTGCAATGAACGCGAAATATCAGCGCCTGGCGCTGATCGCATCGGGATTGGTTTGCTTGGCATCGCTATCAAGCCAGTTGATCGCGCATGGGAATGTTACACCGCAGCCGGTCGACACGCATACGCTGCCCGAAATCGGCGACGCTTGGCGCAAGGCGAACCCTTATCGCGGCAACGCAGCCGCCGCCAAGGTCGGCGAATCCGCCTATGGGCAGAACTGCGCCCGTTGCCATGGCCTCGAAGCGATCAGCGGCGGGATCGCACCTGATCTTCGGTATCTGGAACTTGGTGACACCGGCGACGAATGGTTCATCAACCGATTCGAGCATGGTTCATCGCACGATGGGAAGGTCTATATGCCGCCGATGGGCGAAGTGCTGGGGCAGAAGGCCGGCTGGGCAATTCGCACCTGGCTAGAAACCAAGCACGAGGAATGAACGCGCTTACACGGCGCGCGCTGCTCGGCGCAGCAATGGCAGCCGGGCTGGCAGCACCTTTGATGGCGCAGCCGCTGGCGAAGCTCATGAGCGCCGGCGTGCTTCGTGTCGCCGTCTATCGCGATTTCGAACCATGGAGTTGGCTGGGAAAGGACGGCAAATATGCCGGAATCGATATCGACATCGCCGGCGCAATCGCCAAGGCGCTGGGCCTTCGGGTCGAGATCGTCGACTTCCTGGCCGACGAAGGCGTCGATGATGACCTGCGCAACATGGTGTGGCGTGGCTCGCTGGTCGGAGGAATGCCCTGCGACCTGATGATGCACGTGCCCGTCGATCGCAAACTTCAGCTCAACAATGATCGCGCCGTGATATTCGGGCCCTATTATCGCGAGGGCTTCGCGATGGTCTGCAATCGCGAAACCACCGATTGCGAGGTTCAGCCGCCCCAGCTCAAAGGCAAGCGGCTTGTCGCCGAACTCGACAGCATTCCCGATTTCTACCTTTCGGGGTCGTTCGGCGGCATATTGCGGCCCGACGTCAGACATCTTCCCAGCGGTGCAGCGGCGGTGTCGGCAGTCATCGCCGGCGATGCCGACGCCGCGGTCGCGACGCGGGCACAGGTCGAACATGGCCTGAAGGGTGCCGGCAATGATCGTGCGATTGAACGCAAAGGATCGTTGCCGGCGCTGCCGAGCCCCCGCTGGAATGTCGGCATCGCCGTCAAGGACGACGCTCGCGAGCTCGCGGACAAGATCGACGCACTGATCGAAACGATGCTGGCCAGCGGCGATATCGCGCGGATATTCGAGCGTTTCGGCGTTAATCACAAGGCGCCGCTCATCGCCTGACCCGGCTGCGACGCGGCCTTATGGTCCTTAGGTCCAATTGTTCCGTTTCCTGAGGGTCCTAGCATCCCTTTACGGCCGTGGCTTTCGCACGGCACATGGAGGGGAAAAGGACATGAGAAACAGGATAGTTCACCTGGCTTCCGTCGCCGTGCTGGCATTGGCCGGGGTCGCGGCCGTTGCGCAAGCACAAGCGCAGAACGGGCCTACGGATGCCGACCTGATGGCGTCTGCGACCAACACCAAGGCCGTGCTGACCTATGGTATGGGGCCGAAGGCGCAGCGGTTCAGCCCGCTCCAGCAGATTAATACCGAAACCGTCGCCAAAATGGTGCCGGCCTTCGCGGCGTCGCTGGGCGGCGAAAAGCAGCGCGGCCAGGAATCGCAGCCGATCGTCTATGACGGCATCATCTACGTCACCGGCAGCTATTCGCGCATCTTCGCTTTCGATGCGCGCACCGGAGAAGAGAAATGGGAATATTCCGCGCGACTTCCCGATGGGATCATGCCTTGTTGCGACGTCGTCAATCGCGGTGCCGCCATCTACGGCGACAAGATCATCTTCGGCACGCTCGATGCCCATATGGTCGCGCTCAACCGTATCACCGGCAAGGTGATCTGGAACAAGAAGCTTGCCGACTATGACGCCGGCTACAGCTTCACCGCCGCACCGATGATCGTGAAGGGCAAGATCATTTACGGCAATTCGGGCGGCGAGTTCGGCATCACCGGCAAGGTCGAGGCGCGCGACGTCGAGACCGGCGAGCTGGTCTGGTCGCGTCCGACGATCGAAGGCAATATGGGCCAGCTGAATGGCAAGGACTCGACCATGACCGGGAAGCTCAACGCGACCTGGCAAGGCGATCAGTGGAAGACCGGCGGCGGCGCGACTTGGCTCGGGGGCACATACGACCCTGATACCAACCTGATCTACATGGGAACGGGCAATCCCGCACCGTGGAACAGCCATCTGCGCCCGGGCGACAATCTCTACACGGCGTCGACGATCGCACTTGATCCCGATACCGGCGAGATCAAATGGCATTACCAGACGACTCCGCATGACGGCTGGGACTTCGACGGCGTCAACGAACTCGTCTCGTTCGATGCAATGCGCAACGGCAAGATGATGAAGCTCGGCGCGAAAGCCGATCGTAACGGCTATTTCTTCATCCTCGATCGCACCAACGGCAAATTCCTGCGGGCCACCCCGTTCGTCACCAAGACAACTTGGGCTGACGGTTTCAACGCCAAGGGCCGACCGAACTATGTCGATGCCAATCGTCCGGGCCCGCCCACCGCAGAAAAGGGCACTTCAGTGTTCGCTGCGCCTGCGTTCCTCGGTGCCAAGAACTGGATGCCGATGTCGTATAGCCAGCAGACCGGCTATTTCTATGTCCCGTCGAACGAATGGGGCATGGATATCTGGAACGAGCCGATCGCGTACAAGAAGGGCGCGGCCTATCTCGGTGCCGGCTTCACGATCAAGCCGCTTTACCCGGATTATATCGGTGCGTTGCGCGCGATCGACCCGGCAACCGGCAAGATAATGTGGGAATATAAGAACAAGGCTCCCTTGTGGGGCGGCGTGCTTTCCACCGCAGGCGGGCTGGTTTTCACCGGGACGCCCGAAGGCTTCCTCAAGGCGTTCGACGCCAAGACCGGCAAGGAATTGTGGAAGTTCAACACCGGCTCCGGCGTCGTCGGATCGCCCGTCACCTGGGAACAGGATGGCGAACAATATGTCGCGGTGATGTCGGGCTGGGGCGGTGCAGTGCCGCTGTGGGGCGGCGAAGTCGCCAAGGCGGTGCAACATATCAACCAGGGTGGATCGCTATGGGTCTTCAAGCTTCCCAAGGGCTGACCACGGCGGGGGGCGCGGCACATGCCGTCCCCCTTCCCGTAACGGCAGCGCATGCGCTACGCTCTGCGCGGTCTGGGGGGTGCAAGTACGTGGAACGTGTTCTGATCGCCGATGATCACCCCCTCGTGCGCGACGGATTGCGCACCGTGATCTCGGTTGCGTTCGATCAATGCGAGTTGTTCGAGGCTGCGTCGATCGATGAGGCGATCGGCGTCATCGAACGCGAAGGCGATTTCGATATCGTGCTGCTCGATCTTAACATGCCTGGCACGATCGGCTTTTCCGGCCTGATGACGATCCGCGATCGTTTTCCTTCGGTACCCGTCGTGATCGTATCTGCGGCGCAGGAGCGTGGACTGATCCGCACCGCTCTCGCCCACGGAGCCGCCGGGTTCATCCCCAAGTCGCTCCGGCGAAGTGCCATCGTGGACGCGCTGAAGTCGATCCTCGCCGGGGAAATCTTCGCGCCCGATGCGCTCGACGAACCCGATGACGGCAATGGGGAGGAAGGGGACATCCTCAAGAAAATCGACCTGCTGACCCCGCAACAGAAAGTCGTCCTCGGCTTCGTTGTTGCCGGCAAGCTCAACAAGCAGATTGCCTATGAACTCGATGTATCGATGACCACCGTCAAGGCACATGTCTCGGCGATTCTCGGCAAGCTCAACGTCTATAGCCGCACCCAGGCGGTCATCATGGTCAACAAGGTGAACTTTACCGCGCCGCCGCTGATCACGCGGCCACAAGGTTGATCCTCAGGCCGAAAGACGACTGATAAGCGCGCGCAGTTGCGCGGGCTTGACCGGCTTGGTGAGGACGTGGAAACCCTCGTCAGCCAGATGATCGCGTAACTCAGGTGTTCGATCTGCCGTGATAACGATCGCCGGGATTGTGCGGCCACAATGAAGCCGCACCCTCTGCACCGCGCCGCTGCCGATCGCCCCTCCATCGAGGTGATAGTCGGCAATGACAACGTCAGGTGCCTGTCCTTCCTTGTCAACCAGGTGCACCGCTGTGTCTTCGTCACCGGCAATCAAGACGCGACAACCCCATCCCGTCAGCAGGGCCGCCATGCCATCGAGGATCGACGTTTCGTTATCGATGACCAGAACGACCTGTCCGGCGAGCGAGGCCCCCCGACCAGCCCGCGTTGCTTGCGATGGCAGATCATGTGCCACCCCAAGCGGCAATGTGATGCTGAAGCGCGATCCCTGGCCCGGCGCTGAAGCGAGATCGATTGGATGGTCGAGCATGCGGCTCGCACGCTGCACAATCGCCAGTCCCAATCCCATGCCGCGCTCTCGACCAGTGTCGCCCACGCGGCGAAACTCCTCAAAAATGACATGATGGTGTTCGGCCGCAATGCCCGGCCCGGTGTCGGTGACCTCGATCTTAAGATTGCTGTCGCGCGCCCAGCACGTGACGACGACCGAACCCGCCTCAGTATAACGTAGCGCGTTGGAGATAAGGTTTTGCAGAATGCGGCGCAGCAATCGTTGATCGCTGCGCGCCCAATGCGGCGAATCCTCGACCAGCAACGACAGTCCCCGTTCGCGCGCGAAGGGGGCGAATTCCGCTTTCATGCTATTGAGCAGGTCCGCGATACGGAAGTCGCCGATCTCCGGTGTGATCGCACCCGCATCGAGCTTGGAGATTTCGAGGAGCGCCTCAAGAAGATCCTCGACCGAATCGAGCGCCGAGCCAGTCTGATGCACCAGCGCACGTGTCGGAAGCGCAAGCCGTCGGTCCGCAAGTGCCGCAACGAACAGGCGAGCCGCGTTGAGTGGTTGCAACAGATCGTGGCTTGCCGCGGCAAGGAACCGCGTCTTGGAGATGTTGGCCTGCTCCGCCACCGTCTTGGCATCCCGCAGCGCCGCTTCGGCCGCGAGCCTCTCACCGATTTCATCCTGCAGCTTGAAGTTGACCGCGGCGATGTCGGCAGTGCGCTCGCCAACCCGGCGTTCCAACGTCTCGTTGGTCTCCCGTAGCGCGCGAGCCGCTCGCATCAGGTCGGAAACATCGCTGAAACTCAACACCATCCCGCCGCCCGGCATGGTCGAGCGCCGAACTTCGAGCTCGCGGCCCTGCACTTTCAGCCGTCGCACGACGGCTTCGACCGAACCTTCGTCGAGCCAGCCGACCTTGCCCGTTCCAAAGCGCTCCTCAAGGGCCTGATGATCGCCGATAGCTGCCATCACGTCAGATGGCAGATTGAGGAGAGCGCGCAGCGGATCATTCCAGGCCTGCAATCGGCGCGCACCATCATAGACGCACACGCCGTTCGGGATATTGTCGAGCGTCGCCTGCAGCACGAGACTTTTCTGCGCAAGTTCGCGTGCGCGTTCGCGGGCATCTTCGGCCTTGGCTTCGGTGATGTCGGTGTAGACGCCAACGATGCCACCCTCGCTCGTCCGTAGCTCGTTGATCTGGATCCATCGGCCGTCGGCCATCGCATGGACATGGCCACCGGAAGCCACGACATGCTGCGCCATGCGCTCCGAAATCCAGCGATCCGGCGCGATCATCTCGTCCAGCGCGGTGCGATCGTCGCGAACCAGTTCGGCGATCTCATCGAAGCGAATGCCGGGAACGATCTGATCGGCCACAGCAGGCCAGAGGCCCAGATAGGTCTGGTTACACAGCACCAGCCGATCGTCGGCATCAAATATAGCAAAGCCTTCGTTGATGCTCTCGATGGCATCGCGCAACCGTCGCTGCGCCTCATCGGCGGCGTCGCGCGCCGAACCCAGCGCCGCGTTACTCGCGGCAAGCTCACCCAGCGCTCTTTCGAGATCGATCGTCCGTTCGCGCACCTTGCCTTCGAGCGCGATCGCATTTTCGAACAGTGAGAAGGCGTTGCCCTGCAGGTCGGTCGAACGCTCGACCCGGTCCATCAAAGCCCCGTTTATTCGCCGCAACTTTGCCAGTTGGGATTCAAGCTCGGCAATACGGTCCTGCTCGGTGATGGGGCGTCCCTGGCTCGCCATCACCGCCCGATCGCCAGCCCGCTGAAGGTCTGGTTCACGTGAAGCGCGTGAAATTGCTCACCATAGGTGTTGAAGCCGATTACCCGACGCTCGGCGAAGAGTCCCGAAACGACGCGGCTGAGCTGCCGCTGTGCGATCTCGACGCTGTTGAGGACGCAATCGAAACCGAGGATGCGGTCGATCCCGCCGACATCCCGATCGAGACCGTCGAACAGCGCCTCGAGCCCGCTGACGATGTCCTGCGCCTCACCCAGGGTCAGCACGATCCCCTCGTCGATCGCGCAGTAGAAGGTCAGGCTACCATCCGGATTGGCGCTCTGTATTGACCGGACATAATATTCGCCGCCGGCGCGCACCATCGGCGGCCGCGAGGCGAAGATGGCGGGGCCGAGGTCGCCCGTCGCTGCGCCAACCAGCCGCGCATATTCGTCGACTGCGGGCTCGGCATTGATCTCCTTGACGATGCGGTTGGCCGGGTCTGCGTCAGTCACCACCATCTTGACCGAACCCGGGGCATAATATTGCGATCGGAACACCCGCATGGGGCGCCGTGACGACAGGATCGCGACGATCGCGGAATCGCGATGAAAATGCCCTTCGTGGAAGACGAATGTTTCACGAAAGGCGAGTCCGTCGCCTGACGATCCGCCGATCAGTGCGATGTCGCCAAGCGCGTCCTGCACGGTGATCGTCAGCATCTCTTCGCGATGCGAGAGACCGTCCACGAGAAACAAGGCAACGCGGTTCGGCGGCGCATCCCACATGCCAGAGCGTTCGACGGCGTCGGCGACCAGGTTTCGGACCTTCCGCTGCGCATCGGCCGGATCGAAATGATCGAGATCCTCGAAGCGTGTGGCACTCAGAGTGAAGTCGCTACGAGGAAAACCGATCGCCGTAATAGTGCCCTCGGCAAAACCCTCCGGCGTGATCTCGCCTGAAGACGTGCAACCGATAACCGTGATATCGTCGCTGCGCAGCGCTATGGCACGCGCCAGCGCAGGAAGATCGTAGCGGCTGGACGCAAAGATGACGCAGCCCGCCAGTGTTGGCGGGTCGAGTTCGCGAAACAATTGCTGCGCAGCGAGTTCCGGATCATCCAGGCGGGTAGACGCGACCCGGATCGCGTCGAAGGACCTCGATTCTGCTGACGACATGGCGTCCATGATGTCACGCGGCCGGTTCGCCGTCACGCGCGAACAGGCCGTGGCGGCGGCGGGCGATGAAGATCGCAATCGACAGGGTAACCGGCACCACCGCGACCGCCGTCACAACTTCCGCGGAAAATCCTCCGATGCCCGCTGCTGCGCCTCTGGCCAGATCTGCGATCAGCCCCACCGCATAATAGCTTATCGCGAGCACCGAGAGACTCTCGACGAGATGCTGCAGCCTCAACTGCAGCCCGATGCCCCGTTCGACCGAGGCGAGAAGATCGCGATTCTGCCGTTCGATCCGCGTCTCGATCCGGGTGCGCAGCAACGCTGTTACCCGCGCAGCACGACTATCAAGCCTTTCCAGACGATCACCGAAATTGGAGCAGGTGCGAATTGCAGGCATCAGGCGGCGATCGTTGAAATCGACGAGACTCTGATGCCCATTGATCGTTGCCGTATCCAGCTGGGCGAGTCGGTCGGCCACGATTGCGGCATAAGCCTGGGTCGCGCTCATGCGAAACGCGGTATGTGCCGATATATGGGCCAGCTCCGACGACAGATCGGAGAGCGCGTCAAGCAGCGCCTCATCTTCGCGGCCGCCTTCGGCTATGCTCGACGCCAGTCCGGCGAGCTCAGTTTCGAGCCTGTCGAGCCGAGGGCCATGCTCCTGCGCCATGGGCAGGCCTAGCAGCGCAAGATTCCGGTAGTTACCCAGTTCCTGAAGGCGCTGCACGATCCGACCCAGATCGGCCGGCGGACAGCCATTGGCGGCGATCACAATATGTCCGTAACCATCTCCCCCCATCCGAAAGTCGGACCACAATCGGCAGGGACCGATATGGCAGGTCACAAGGTCGTCATCGCCGGGCTGCGCGCGTTCTATGGCAGGTCGTGCAGACGCTTCGTTGACGGCGATGTCGATCTGAATAGCGCGAACCACCTTCCCGGGCATCGCTTCAATCCAGCCGATATAGGCTGACGTGGAAAGCCCTTCCGGCAGCAGGCATGTCGCGGTGCTGGCTTCGCTATGCCGTTCCCACAGCATCGTCGCGCCATCGGAGCTGACCCCGGCGATATGACGCTCGCCGCGCTGATCGTCGATCCGCACGACATGCGGCATCGCCAGAGCATGATCGAGTTCGGCCGCGCTTTCGCCAGAGTCAACGATCCGCACGATCTGCACGATCCGCGCCGGTGCCTCGATCGCCGGGAAGCGGCGCAACAACATCTCCTGCACGACGCGTTCGCGTAGGGGATGGTTGTCGAGCATGATCTCAGCCACCGCGCGGAGGCGGACCGGCCGCTTCCAGTGTTTCGGCTTCCTCGTCGCTGAAGACACGGCTGCGCACGATGAAGCGAAACCCTTCGGGTCCTTCGAGCGAGAAGCCGGCACCACGCCCGGGCACGACGTCGATCGTCACCTGGGTATGCTGCCAATATTCGAACTGCGCTGCGCCGATCCACACGGGCACGTCATCGCCGACAAGCCCAAGCAATATGTCCTGCGTTCCGATGCGGAATTCGCCGGCTGCATAGCACATCGGCGCCGATCCGTCGCAGCAGCCCCCCGATTGATGGAACATCAGCCGGCCGTGCGCCGCTGTCAGCGACGCCATCAACGTTTCGGCGGCGGGTGTTGCCAGGACGCGGGGCGGCAACGCCATATCATTCTCCTATAAGGGGCGCGGCGGGCCCAGAGGCCCGCCGCGAGGTGCGTGAAAGTCAGAGGAAGCGGCTGTTCACGTTGGCCTTGGAGGATCAGAAGAAGCCGAGCGCCTTCGGGCTGTAGCTCACCAGCAGATTCTTGGTCTGTTGGTAATGTTCGAGCATCATCTTGTGGGTTTCGCGCCCGATACCCGACTGCTTGTAACCGCCGAATGCCGCGTGGGCGGGATAAGCGTGATAACAGTTGGTCCAGACCCGACCGGCATGGATACCGCGACCGATGCGGTAGGCGCGGGTTCCGTCGCGGGTCCACACGCCGGCACCAAGGCCATACAGCGTATCGTTGGCGACCGAGAGCGCGTCCGCATCGTCCTTGAAAGTCGTCGCGGCCACTACCGGGCCGAAAATCTCTTCCTGGAAAACGCGCATCTTGTTGTGACCCTGGAGGATCGTTGGCTGGACATAATAGCCGCCACCGAGTTCGCCATCGAGCTGCGCCCGCTCACCGCCGACCAGCACCTTCGCACCTTCGCCGCGGCCGATATCGAAATAAGACAGGATCTTCTCAAGCTGGTCGTTCGACGCCTGTGCGCCGATCATCGTCGACATGTCGAGCGGGCTGCCCGCACGGATCGCCTGGACGCGGGCGACACATTTTTCCATGAACTTGTCGTAGATCGATTCCTGGATCAGCGCGCGGCTGGGGCAGGTGCATATCTCGCCCTGGTTGAGCGCGAACATGGTGAAGCCCTCGACCGCCTTGTCGAGGAAATCGTCGTCTTCGTTCATCACATCGCCGAAGAAGATGTTCGGCGATTTGCCGCCGAGCTCAAGCGTCACCGGGATCAGATTTTCGGTCGCATATTGCATGATAAGGCGACCGGTCGTCGTCTCGCCGGTGAAGGCGATCTTGGCGATACGCTTGTTCTGGGCGAGCGGCTTGCCTGCCTCGATGCCAAAGCCGTTGACGACGTTGAGAACCCCCGGTGGCAGCAGATCGCCGATGATATCCATCAATACCATGATCGACATCGGCGTCTGTTCGGCGGGCTTGAGCACGATGCAGTTGCCGGCGGCGAGTGCTGGGGCTAGCTTCCACACCGCCATCAGGATCGGGAAGTTCCAGGGAATGATCTGCCCGACAACGCCGAGCGGCTCGTGAAAATGATAGGCGATCGTATCGTGGTCGATCTCTGACAACGAGCCTTCCTGAGCGCGAATGCAGCCCGCATAGTAACGGAAGTGATCGATCGCGAGCGGCAGATCGGCGGCGGTCGTCTCGCGGATCGGCTTGCCGTTGTCGATTGTTTCGACAAGCGCAAGCAACTCCAGCTTCGCTTCCATCCGATCCGCGATGCGATTGAGGATCAGCGCACGTTCGGCAGGCGCAGTGCGGCCCCAGGCATCCTTGGCCTTGTGCGCAGCGTCGAGCGCGAGTTCGATGTCCTCGGCTGACGACCGCGCGATCGAGCAGACCGTCTTGCCGGTGATCGGCGACGGATTGTCGAAATAGCGGCCCTGAACGGGGGCGACCCAGTCACCACCGATGAAATTGTCATATCGTGCCCGAATGGCAACATTGCCCTTCAGTTGTTCGATCGCCTGCTGAAGCATCACATCTCTCCTTATGCCGAGCCGTCAGCATCGCTGCGGCGGCGGCGCGAATCCCGTGATGATGATGCGCGCGGACAAAAGCGTGTGCCATTGCACCAAAGGGCAATAGCGCGATCCCGGAAAAGCATGTGTTCTGGTGCGACGTGATGCGCGGTTACGCTAGCGCTCAAAAAAGGAAGTTGGAGAGATCGAATGCGTCTAGCCCTCTGCATTTTGCCGGCCATTGCCGTGTTCGCCGCGGCAACGCCCGCTGTGGCAAAGGACATCACCGTCCAGATGAAGAACATGGGCAAGGATGGCACGATGATGGTGTTCGAGCCTGCCTTCGTGAAAGCAGCCGTCGGCGACATCATCCATTTCGTGCCCACCGACAAGAGCCATAATGCCGAAACGATCGAGGGCATGTTGCCCGATGGCATCGCCCACAGCATCGGCGGCATGAACCAGGAAATGACGCTCAAAATCGAAAAGCCCGGCCTCTACGGTGTCAAATGCAAACCGCATTTCTCGATGGGCATGGTAGCGCTGGTCCAGGCTGGCAAGGCACCGGCCAATCTGGCGACGGCCAACGCAGTCAAGCTGCCCGGGCTCGCCTCCAAGCGCATGGCCCCTCTGCTGGCACAGGTTAAGTGATGGCGACACTGGTCGTCACCTATCCACTTACCGGTGGGGCGCTCTTCGACAGCGACTATCATGTCCGGAGCCACCTGCCACTGGTGCGGCAGAAATGGGCGGCCTAGGCCTTGTCGAGGCATCGGCACTGTTGCCCGATCAGGCGGATCCGCCCTTCGCCGCGATGGCATTGCTGATCTTCTGCGATCGCGCGGCGATCGAAGCAGCTCTCGCATCGCCCGAAGCGACCGACGTTTTTGGCGATCTGCCCAATTTTACCGACATCGCGCCGCAGCCGATGTTCGCAAGACAGGGCTGAGGAGCCGGACCACGCGACGGGCGAACACCACAAGCCGCACCTTCACCCTGCGCCAGTTGTTGCTGGGCGGCGGCGTGGTCCTGCTGCTGTGTCTGGCGATGATGATCTTCGTCCTCGCATGGAGCCTGTCCGAGGCAGATCGTTGTCTTCGTCGCGCGAACACGTCGCAGACACAGATGACGCTAGTGACCCGCCTGGAAGCCGACGCCAATGCGCTGCTCCCAAGGAATAGCGGTGACGAACCGGTCGCAGGCGATGACACCGATGCGCGCATCGCGGCCTATCTCGCGTCTATCGATAGTGAAAACGCTGTCCGCGGAAATGACCGCCGCCAGATGGAGGAGTGGCGCACAGCGCGGCTGCTTGCGGCCTCCTTCGCCAAGGTCCGAACCGGCGGCAACCTTCGCGATCTTGCCCGGCTGCGCGGAATCGTGAAGCTAATCGGTGCGCGCGAGCACGTCGAAGTGGTTGCGGTGGCTGGCGAGATGCAGGTCCTGCGCGTTCGCGCGATGATCGCCATGGTCGGCGTTGGCATTCTGGTTTCGATGATCCTCTCGGGGTTCGGCTGGGCATTGTGGCGGATGGTCGCCCGGCCACTGCGATCGCTGGAAGCGGGGACGGCACGGCTCGCGCAGGGAACCGCACCGGCCCATGTAACACCGCAAGGGATCGCAGAACTGCGCGTCTTTGCTCAACGCTTCAATGCGATGGCGGGGCATGTCGAGGAACAGGTACGCCTGCGAACGGCAGAGCTCGAATGCAGCAATCGGCGACTCGCTGATATCGATCGCACTCGCCGACTATTCTTTTCCAAAGTCAGCCATGAGCTTCGCACCCCGGTGACAGTGATGCGGGGTGAAGCCGATGTGGCACTGCGCGACGGACGCGCCGACGTCACGACTTTGCGCGAGGCGCTCGAACATATCTCGGCCAATGGCGGCTTTCTGCAACGCCGGCTCAACGACCTGTTAGGCCTCGCCCGCTCGGAAAATGGCCGCATCGCGCTGACATCGACACCGGTCGATCTCGCCGACGTCGTCAGGGCGGCGAGCGAGGCCGCCACGCCCTTCGCCCGATCGAGCGGCGTCACGATGAAGCTGCGGATTGAGACTTTGTCGGTGCCGGTCACGGGCGATGCGGACTGGCTCACCCAATCGCTGCTCGCGATCATCGACAACGCGGTTAAATTTTCCGGTGCGGAGGGCTGCATCAGTCTCACGCTCGATCGCCGCTGGCATCACGCGCGGATCGAGATCGCCGATACCGGCCTCGGCGTCGCATCGGACGATCGCACCCGGCTGTTCGATCCCTATTTTCAGGCCGAGGCGGGGCGCAGCCGCGGCGGCACGGGACTGGGCCTCTCGCTCGCCCGATGGATTGTTGAACAACATGGCGGCTTGATCTCGGCGCGAAATGCCGAAGCGGGCGGTCTGATCATCGCAATCGACCTCCCGGTCGCTGCCTGGGCGGTGGCCGCATGAATATATTGCTGGTGGAGGATGATCCCGGCATTGGCCGCTTTGTCAGCCGCGGACTGCAGGCCGAGGGCTTCAAGGTCGAATGGGCGAGATCCGGACAGAGGGTTGCCGCGAGTCTAGCGAGCGGGGACTTCGCTGCCGCAATCCTCGATCTCGGTCTGCCCGACATGGATGGCGCCGATCTCTGTCGCGATCTGCGCGCGGACGGCATAGAAACGCCGATCTGCATGCTCACGGCGCGCGCAACCCTCGAAGACAAGCTGCTGGGTTTCCGCTGCGGAGCAGACGATTATGTAGCCAAGCCTTTTGCGTTTGAGGAATTGCTGGCCCGGTTGAACGCCCTCGTTCGGCGGAGCGAACGACCGGCGTTGCTGGCCGTTGGAAAACTCACGATCGATCGTCAGTCCCGGACAGTGAAGATCGACGGTGAGCGGCTGACACTGCGGCCGCGCGAGTTCGACGTCCTGCTGATGCTCGCCCTGAAAGCGGGGCAAGCCGTTTCGCGCGGCGACCTGTTGATGGCGGTGTGGGAAGGTGCGGACGTCACCGAAAACGCCGTCGATGTCTACATCGGCTATGTCCGTCGGCATCTCGCGAGCCACGAAGATGCTCCGCAGCTCCAAACCGTGCGAGGCGTGGGCTATCGGCTTCAGCGCCGGCCGAACGACAGCGTGGCACCCAGCCACACCGCGCGCGGCGCTCCCGGCGCGTAGAAGGTCGAGGACTGCAAGGGCCGCTCTCCACCGATCACCGGTGCAGCAAACGGCCGTGCGACAAAGGCACGGCCACTGGCGTCGAAGGCGGTCGCGCCCAGCTGCGCGCCACTATAATATTTGCGATCGAGCAGGTTGCTGACCTGCATGTAGAGGATCAGCGCAGGCGTCGGCCGCCATTCGCCGCCGAGATTGACCACCGCGAAGCCTGTCGTGTTGCCCTTGCCGAGATAATAGGCCCCGTCGGGCAAGTGTGCGTTGTTCTCATTGCCCCGCGCATAGACGCCGGACTGCGCAATCAGATCGGTGTTGAGCGATAGTTTCGGCGATAGGTCCACCGTGGCGCCCGCTTTGAAGATATGGCGCGGTATCAGAGGGATTAGGTTGCCGGGCACAATGGCGATCGTGCCGCCGAGCCCCGGAGCAGAGCCGTCGTTGCTGCTGTTCGCTGCACCGCCGACCGTCTCGGCGCTGCGATAAGTAGCATCGAGGAAGGTATAATGCGCCGAAAGGTGGACCGTCTGCGTCCCGCATTCGATGCCGGCTTCAATCCCCTGGCGCCGCGTTTTCCCGAAATTGCGGAAATAGCCAAATCCTGACTGGTCGTCGGCGACGAACAATATGTCGCGATGATTGTCGGCGCGGAAGGCATCGAGGTTCCAGTGGATCGCGCCAGCCATCACCGCGCCGCGGAAGCCCCCTTCGATCGTGCGCGTGATCACCTGCTTCAGCGGTGGATCACCGGCGAAGCTATTGGGCAGGCGGCAAGGATTGGCCGGATCTGCGCAGCCAATCTCGATCGCCGATGGCGCGCGGCTCGCCTGCCCGATGCTGGCATAGGCGTTGAAGGCGGCGCTGGGCGTGAAGGCGATCCGCACGGCTGGATTGAAGCGCTGGTAGCGATCATTGGCATCGAGCGAACCGGTACCACCAGCCGGCGTGATACCATCGCGATTGTTGATCGTTGTGCGATCGAACCTACCCGACAAAGTCAGCTTGAGTGTTTTGGCCAGCGATAAAATGTCGGTCGCATAGACGCCCCAGGATTGGGTGCGGCCGATCAGATCGACCCGCGCATCGAACGCGTTCTCCGAATCCTGGCTGCCGTCGGCAAAGGCGCCCGAGCCGGCCACGCCGACAACACCTCGATCGGCGGTGAGATAGCCGAATTGTGCGGACTGTATGAAATGCGCGCGATCGCCTTCCCACGACGCACCCGCGACGAACTGGTTTGCCAGGCCACGCAATGGCGGCGTCATTGTCAGCTCGGCGGACAGCCCCGCATCATGCTGCCGCGTCGCCGTCCGGTTGATCAGCCCGTCGCATTTCTCATTGGGTTCGCTGTTGAGCAGCGCATTGGCGATGCAGCGATAGCGGGGAAAAGGTGTGTTGGCCTGTGTCTCGCCGCTCACGGGATAACCAGTGATCCCGAAGGCGGCCAGTGCCGCGCGTTCGGATGCGCCCGGCTGGTGAAGACTCTCACCCAAGGCGTCGTCGTTGACGTCGCCATTATAGGTGTGCGTGCGAACATCGCGGTAATGCGCATTCGCCGACAGTCGCACCCTGTCGGACAGATCGTACCGCACGACCGCCGTAAAACCATAGGCGCGGTTCCGCGTATTGTCCGGCTGCGTATAGACACTCGCATAATCGTTCGCGAGCAGGCGCTGTTCCTGCAGACCATTGCCGTTGAGATCGCTGTCGGCGAAACTTCCGCTCAGCGACACATGCGTCGAAGCATTGGACCAGCCGATCTTGCCGAAGCCCTGGCTCGCCTTCGACTGCGAAAAGTCGCGCCAGCCGTCTTCGGCGAAATGGTTTGCGGTGAGATACCAGTCGAGCCCGTTGGCGCTCGCGCCGCCGGTCTGGCCGGCGATGCGACGGCGATCATGCGAGCCATAATTGGCCTCGATCGTCGTTCCGGGATCGCTCCTGCCATCCTTTGTCCGGATTGACAGCGCACCACCCAGGCTGTTGCGCCCGAAAGCAGGGCTGGATCCTTCGACCAGTGAGAGCGAAGCGATGGCGTCGCGCGGGATGAGATCCCAGCTAACGACATCGCCAAATGGCTGATTGACGCGCACCCCGTCTACGAAGACCGACAGGCCTTGTGGCGTGCCCAGCAGCGGCGAAGCGGTGTAGCCGCGATAATTGATGTCGGGCTGGAGCGGGTTGCCCTGCATTTCATTGATGAAGACGCTGCCGAGCGAACGGTTCAGATAGTCGCTGAGGCTCAATGCGTGACTGTCGGCGATGTCCCGCGCGGTTGCATTCTGGCCACTCGCGGCGCTCGACAGTGGCGTTGGTGCGGTAACGATGATCGTGTCGCTCTCGGCGGCTCGTACCGCCCCGCCCCCGCACAGCATCGCACCTAGCAGCACGATCGCCGGTCTGTTTGGCATCATCCTTCCGCCCCCCCCCGATTTTGTCGGGCTGGCATATCAGCGTGCTTCCCCTGCATCCTGAGAGGCGTCTCAGAATGCGTCGTCCTTTGGTACAAGCGACGGCGTCCACACTATCGTTCTATCGAGAGAAGCGCTCCGGCTCTGCCACGGAGCTGAGGGGATGAAATGCGTGGCTCCAGTTTCCTGCTGCTAGCGGCGGCCATCGTGCCGTCGATCGCCCGTGCCGAGGCGCCGCCCGAGGAGATCATCGTGCTCGGCCAAGGCCTGTCGTCGACGCCCGGCACGCCCGCCTATGGCTCGGTGGTGATCGGCCATGAGCGGCTACTCAACTCCGCGTCGGGGCGCATCGAGAATATCCTTTCCGATGTCGCCGGCTTTCAGCAGTTCCGGCGGTCTGACAGCCGCTCGGCTAATCCGTCGGCCCAGGGCGCCACGCTGCGCGCCCTCGGCGGCAATGCGTCGAGCCGTACCCTCGTGTTGCTCGATGGGGTGCCGATGGCCGATCCGTTTTTTAGCTATATTCCGTTCGATGCGCTGACCCCCGAGCGCCTCGGGCAGGTCCGTGTGACCCGAGGCGGCGGCAGCGGGGCGTTCGGTGCAGGCGCCGTCGCCGGTACGATCGAACTGACGAGCGCCGGGCGCGACACACTCCCGGTGATCGCGGGCAGCGCGGTCTATGGCAGCAATCATGCGACCGAACTGAGCGCGAGCCTGTCGCCCGATCTCGGCGCCGGCTTCCTGTCGCTGTCCGGGCGCTGGGATCGTGGCGACGGTTTCCAGACGACCCCGCTTTCACAACGCGTCGCGGCGACCGTTCCGGCGCGCTATGGCAGCTGGTCGATCGGCGCACGCGGCGTCGCTTCGATCTCTGGCAATGCCGAACTACAGCTTCGCGGACTTGCCTTCCACGATACACGAACGCTTCGCTTCGCCGGGGCCGACAGTGTCAGCGAGGGCCAGGATGCGAGCGTTCGCCTTCTATCTCGCGGGCACTGGCAGCTCGACGCGCTTGCCTATGTCCAGCTGCGCAACTTCTCGAACGTCGTGATCAGCGTCACGACATTCCGGCGCTCGCTCGATCAGCGCAACACGCCATCAACCGGCATCGGCGGAAAGTTCGAGCTCCGTCCGCCGGTCGGCGACGACCATGTCCTTCGTATCGGTGCCGATGCGCGGCGCTCGACCGGCACGATGTATGAGGACGCCTATAATGCGTCGACCGGCGCACTGACCGCGCATCGCCAGGCCGGCGGGGAGCAGAGCACGACAGGGCTGTTCATCGAGGACGACTGGACGGTTGGCGCGATCGTGCTGACCGGCGGGCTGCGAGCCGATCGCTGGGGCATCGATGGTGGCTATTTCCAGACGTTGACCCCAACGGGCGCATTGGCGGGACGATCCAGTTTCACCGATCGCCACGCCTGGGAAGTTTCGACCCGCGCCGGCGTGCTCTACCATGCGAAGGACGCGATCGCGTTGCGGGCCGCCGGCTATACGGGCTTCCGCCTGCCTACGCTCAACGAACTCTATCGCCCCTTCACGGTTGTTCCGATCACGACGCAGGCCAACGCCACTCTCGGTCCCGAAACATTGAGAGGTGTGGAAGCTGGGATCGATCTCCAACCCTTCGCCGGAGCCGTGCTCGGGGCCACGCTGTTCTATAATCGCCTCGATAATGCCATCGCGAATGTCACCATCGGCTTCAACCTGCGGCAGCGACAGAACGTGAATGCGATCGTCGCGAAGGGCATCGAATTGACTACCGCCGTTCATGTGGGCGAGTTCGGTCTCGCTGGCTCTTACGCCTATAGTCACAGCAGCGTCGACGCGTCGGGTTTCGCCTTCGATGGATTCGCGCCAGCTCAAACGCCGCGCCATGCCGCAAGCGCGACGATCGGTTGGAAAAAGACAGCGGGCCCGGCGCTGGCGGCGACGCTGCATTATGTCTCGCGCCAATATGAAGACGATCTGCAGACCGATGTCCTGCGCGAAGCGGTCACGGTCGATGCCGTTGCACATATACCGCTCGGCCATGGTCTGAGCGTGACGGCCCGTGTGGAAAACCTGTTCGACGCGACCGTGGTCACCCGCAACGCGGGCGGGTCGATGGACCTGGGCACGCCGCGCACGCTGTGGCTCGGCTTCCGCGTCGAGCATTGAAGAAGAAGGAAGAGCTTGTGTCCGACGAACTATACCCCGTGCCCGAAGCCTGGGCAACTCATGCCTTGGTCGATTCCGCCGGGCGTGCGACCGACTATCGACGATCGTTGGACGACAGCGCGGGTTTCTGGCTCGATCGAACGCGTCGGCTTGACTGGATCGTTCCACCGAGCCGAGCCGACGAGAGCAGCTTCGACGAAGCCGACTTCGGCATAAAGTGGTTCGGCGACGGCGTTCTCAACGCGAGCGCCAACTGCATCGATCGCCATCTGGCCGAACGCGGTGATGCCATCGCGATCCTGTGGGAGGCCGACGATCCAGCGCAAGCGTCACGCAGCTTCACATACCAGCAGCTCCATGCCGAAGTCTGCCGTTTCGCCAATGTCCTGAAGGACGCTGGTGCCCGCAAAGGCGACCGCGTCACGATCTATCTGCCGATGATCCCCGAGGCGGCGTTCGCGTTGCTCGCCTGCGCGCGCATCGGCGTGATCCACTCGGTGGTGTTTGGAGGCTTCTCTCCTGAAGCGCTTGCCGGGCGGATCACCGATTGCGACAGCAGCATCGTGATCACCGCCGACGCGGGTCGGCGCGGGGGTCGGACGGTGCCGCTCAAGGCCAATGTCGATGAAGCGCTGCTGCACTGCACGAGCGTCCACAAGGTCGTCGTCGTGCGGGCGACCGGCGTCGCCGTGTCGATCGATCCGGCGCGCGACATCTGGCTGCACGAGGCCGCGGCGGGCGTCGGCACGGATTGTCCGCCCGAACCTATGAGCGCCGAGGACCCTTTGTTCATTCTTTACACCAGTGGCTCGACAGGCCAGCCCAAGGGCGTGTTGCACACGACCGGCGGCTATTTGCTCTGGGCGGCCTATACCCACGAACTCGTCTTCGATTACCGCCCGGGCGAAGTTTATTGGTGCTCCGCCGACATCGGCTGGGTCACGGGACACAGCTATATTGTCTATGGTCCGCTCGCCAATGGCGGCACCACGCTGATGTTCGAAGGCGTGCCGAACTGGCCGACGCCCGGCCGCTTCTGGGAGGTCGTGGATCGGCACAAGGTGCAGACCTTGTTCACCGCGCCCACGCTGTTGCGCTCGCTGATGAAGGAGGGCGACGATTTCGTCACCACCACCGATCGGAGCTCGCTTCGTCTGCTGGGCACCGTCGGCGAACCGATCAACCCAGAAGCCTGGCGCTGGTATCACAGCGTCGTTGGCGAAGGCCGTTGTCCGATCGTCGACACATGGTGGCAGACCGAAACCGGCGGCGCGATGATCGCGCCGATGCCCGGCGCCACCGCGCTCAAGCCCGGCAGCGCCACCCTGCCCATGCCGGGGGTGGAGCCGCAGATCGTCGACGGTGAAGGCCATGTCCTGACCGGGCCGTGTGAAGGCAATCTCGTGATTGCGCGAAGCTGGCCGGGGCAGATGCGTACCGTCTGGGGCGATCACTACCGCTTTTTCCAGACCTATTTTTCCACCTTTCCGGGTAAATATACCACCGGCGATGGCGCGCGACGCGACGAGGACGGTTATTACTGGATCACCGGCCGAGTCGACGACGTCATCAACGTCTCCGGGCATCGAATGGGGACCGCCGAGGTCGAGAGCGCACTCGTCCTGCACGAGGATGTCGCCGAGGCGGCGGTCGTCGGCTGCCCGCACGACGTGAAGGGTCAGGGCATTTATGCCTATGTAACCTTGAATGCACATGTCGAGGGCGATGAGGCGCTTCGAAAAAAGCTCCGCGACTGGGTGCGGCTTGAGATCGGACCGATCGCCACTCCGGACGCGATCCAGTTCGCACCAGGCCTCCCCAAGACCCGTTCGGGCAAGATCATGCGACGCATCCTGCGCAAGATCGCCGAAGGGGAAACCGGCGCACTGGGCGACATATCGACCCTCGCCGATCCGACAGTCGTCGCCGATCTCATCGTCAACCGCCAGCTTCAGAGACCCGCATGAACATCATCTCCTGATTGTAGTATCCAGCGTCCTCGATCTCAACGAAGGAGATGAATCGCGCCGCGCCGTAGGGATCAAGCAGCAATCCATCACGGCAAAAGGCGAACGGGGCATCACCCTCCCGCGTCCAATAAGTGGCGAGAACGTCGTGATCCGCAGAAACTCCGCCAGCGCGGAGCCCCGTCTCATGCCGCAGCATGCGCGAAAGGACTGGATCGTCATACACGCATCGAGCTTACGGTGTCCTGCGGCGCTTTCCACCCTTCCGGTTGGAAAAGCAGATAGTCGACGATCGACCTGAGACACTCTCGTCCGCTAATGTCGCACCTAACTCAATATCTTCGCCAGCCCCCGCGACAACTGCAACGCCCCATTCAACCGCGCCCTCGGGTCGGGCCACGGCCGCGTGATCACCAACCGGCTGTCGGGCCGGAGCTTCGCGGTGTCCTTCAGCCGATCGACATAGGCGAGCAGCCCCGCGATATCGGGGAAGCTGTCGTTGTGGAACGTCACCAGTGCCCCGCGCGGGCCCGCGTCGAGCTTTGCCACGCACGCCTTGCGGCAATTGAGCTTGGTCTCGATCACCAGCAGCAGGTTCTGCGTCGCATCGGGCAGCGGCCCGAAGCGATCGATCATCTCGGCCGCGAATGCCTCGAGCTCCTGCTTGCTCTCGGCCTCGTTCATCCGCCGGTACAGCCCCATCCGCAGATCGAGATCGGGGACGTAATCGTCGGGGATCAGGATCGGCGCATCGACGGTGATCTGCGGGCTGAACGCCTCGCGCACCGGCATTGCCAGCCCGCCCGCCTTGGCCTCGAGGATCGCCTCCTCGAGCATCGACTGGTAGAGCTCGAAGCCGACCTCCTTGATATGCCCCGACTGTTCGTCGCCGAGCAGATTGCCCGCACCTCTGATGTCGAGATCATGGCTGGCGATCTGGAAGCCGGCGCCCAAGGTGTCGAGATTCTGCAGAAGGTGGAGCCTTTTCTCGGCAGTATCGGTGATCCGTCGGTCGCTCGTCGTCAGATAGGCATAGGCCCGCGTCTTCGATCGCCCGACCCGCCCGCGCAACTGATAGAGCTGTGCCAGGCCGAACTTGTCGGCGCGGTTGACGATCAGCGTGTTGGCGGACGGGATATCGAGCCCGCTCTCGATGATCGTCGTCGATACCAGCACGTCGAACTTCTTGTCGTAGAAGGCCGACATCCGCTCCTCGACTTCGCTCGGCGCCATCTGGCCATGCGCGATCACATAGCGGATCTCGGGCACCTCCTTGCGCAGATAGTCCTCGATATCGGGCAGGTCCTTGATCCGCGGCGTGACGAGGAAGCTCTGCCCGCCGCGATAATGCTCGCGCAGCAATGCTTCGCGGACGACGATCCCGTCCCACGGCGCGACATAGGTCCGCACCGCGAGCCGATCGACCGGCGGCGTCTGGATCACGGACAACTCGCGCAGCCCCGACATCGCCATCTGCAGGGTACGCGGGATCGGCGTCGCGGTCAGCGTCAGCATATGGACGTCGGTCTTGAGCGCTTTCAGCCGCTCCTTGTGCGTAACGCCGAAACGCTGCTCCTCGTCGACGATGACGAGCCCGAGCCGCTTGAACTCGACCCCCTTCGCGAGGATCGCGTGCGTGCCGATGACGATATCCATCGATCCATCGGCCAACCCTTCCTTGACCCGCCGCGCTTCGCCTGCGGGCACGAGCCGCGACAGTTGGCCGACGTTGATCGGAAAGCCGCGGAAGCGCTCGACGAAATTCTGGTGATGCTGCCGCGCGAGCAGCGTGGTGGGGCAGACCAGCGCCACCTGCATCCCCGCCATCGCCGCGACGAAGGCGGCGCGCAGCGCCACCTCGGTCTTGCCGAAGCCGACATCGCCGCACACCAGCCGGTCCATCGGCGTACCCGAACCCAGATCCTCGATCACATCGGCGATCGCGCGGTCCTGATCCTCGGTCTCCTGATAGGGGAAGCGGTCGACGAACTCGTTATAGCCGCTCTCGGGCTGAATCACTTCGGCGGGGCGCAGCGCCCTCTCGGCAGCAGTCTTGATCAGCTCGCCTGCGATCTCACGGATCCGCTCCTTCATCCGCGAACGGCGCTGCTGCCAGGCGACGCCGCCGAGCTTGTCGAGCTGCACGCCCTCGGTTTCCGCGCCATAGCGGCTCAGTACGTCGATATTCTCGACGGGCACGTAAAGCTTGTCGCTGCCCGCATAGGAAAGCGCGACGCAATCATGCGGGCTCTTGCCCACCGGGATCTGTGTCAGCCCTTCGTAACGGCCGATGCCATGCTCCATATGCACGACGAGATCGCCCGGCGAGAGCGTCGCCATTTCGGCGAGGAAGGCGTCGGCCGATTTCTTGCGCTTCTGCCGCCGCACCAGCCGGTCGCCGAGCATGTCCTGCTCGGTGAGCACCGCGATATCGCCGCTAGTGAAGCCATGGTCGAGCGGCACCACCGCCAGCGCCGCGCCGCCGCCATTGGCGAGCCCCAGCGCCTCCTGCCAGCTTTCGGCGAACGGCACGCGATCGAGGCCATGATCCTTGAGCAGCCCGGCGAAGCGCTCGCGCGATCCCACCGAATAGCTCGCCAGCACGACCTTGCGCTTGGCCTTGCCGAGCTTTTCGACATGCTCGACGACGGCATCGTAGATGTTGACGCCCTGCTGCCGCTCCGGTGCGAAATCGCGCGCGGCTTCGGCGCTAAGGTCGATCACCTTCGCGCTCTCGGGCTCGGCGAACGGCGTGACGAGATGGACCGGCCGATCGGCGATCGCCGTCTCCCACTCGTCGGCGTTCAGATAAAGCTCGCCCGGTTCCAGGGGCCGATAGCTCCCCGGCTCCTTGCTCAGCGCGCGGACGCGATTGGCGTGATAATCGATGACCGCCTCGAACCGCGCCTCGCCGGCCTTGGCGCTGCCCAGCTCGCGCAGGATCAGATCGCTCTCGTCTAGATGGTCGAACAGCGTCGCCAGCCGTTCCTCGAACAGCGGCAGCCAATGATCCATCCCAGCCAGCCGCCGCCCATCGGACACCGCCTGATAGAGCGGATCGCTCGTCGCATTGGCGCCGAAACGCTCACGATAGCGGCCGCGGAAGCGCTTGATGCTGTCCTCGTCGAGCAGCACTTCGGCAGCGGGCAGCAGGGTGAAGCTGTCGATCCGTCCGATCGTGCGCTGATCCTGCGGATCGAACTGCCGCACGCTTTCGATCTCGTCGCCGAAGAAATCGAGCCGCAAGGCATGGGGCTCGCCCGATGGATAGAGATCGACCAGCCCGCCGCGCACCGCATATTCACCGGCATCGGTGACGGTATCGGCGCGGACATAGCCGTTCGCCTGCAGCATCGCCGCCAGCTTGTCGCGATCGACCCGCTCTCCCGGCGCGAGCTTCGCGACGAGCTGCCTTATCCGGAACGGCGTCAGCACGCGCTGGGTGACGGCGTTGATCGTCGTCGCGATCAAGGTCGGGCCCTTCGGCTTTGCCTGGATCGCATGTAGCGCCGCCAGCCGATCGGTCGTGGCCTTCAGTGCCGGGCTCGCCCGGTCATAGGGCAGGCAATCCCACGCCGGGAAATGAATCACCGACAGCTCGGGTGCGAAATAGGTCGCGGCATCGGCAATGGCCCGCATCGCCAGATCGTCCGCCGCGACGAATACGACCCTGCCACCCTTCGCTGCCGCAGCGCGCGCGAGATCGGCTAGCAGCCACGGCTGGAAACCGACGGGCGCGCTCGCGAGCGTCAGCGGCTCGGAGGATTTGAGGATGCGTTGAAGGTCGGTCATCGTTGTATGTACTTATAAAATCCGTTCGTCCCGAGCGTAGTCGAGGGACGTTGGCACTCGGAAACGTGTCTCGACTACGCTCGACACGAACGGGTGAAAAAGAAACCGCTCACTTCTCGATCGAAATATAATCGAGCTTCTGCATCCGCTCCATCATCGGCCCCTGCCATTCCGGCGGCACCGGGATCGTACCGATCGCCCAGCCCATGATGTCGACATCCTCCTGCTGGATCAGCCCTTCGAACCATTCGAGCGCGATATCGTCCCAGCCCTGATGCAAGCGGTCGAAATAGCCGCCGATCATGAAGTCGGCTTCCTTGGTGCCGCGATGCCAGGCACGAAAACGCAGGCGCTTGATTCGTTCGTCGCGATCCATAAGCCCTCAACAGAAACCGAGCGATTTCGAGGCCGATGATTCATCGGCTGACTCGGAAATCGCGGCACAAAAAATAGCCGCCGAGCCATTTGGAAGCTCGTCGGCGACAGGTTAGAGAGGGCAGATAGTCATGCGCCCCGATATTCTCAATCCATTGTTCGCCGAGGTCGAGGCGCTGAAGGGCATCGGCCCGGCGCTGGCCAAGCCGTTGAAGCGGCTGAAGCTCGATCGCGTCGTCGATATCCTGTTCCATCTTCCCACCGGCACGGTCGAGCGGAAGAAGGTCAACACCGTCGAAACCCATGATGCCGGGCGAATCGTCACCGTCCGGCTGGTGCCGACTTCCTATCGCGCCTCGGGTGGTCGCGGCCCGTTTCGCGTCGGCGCGGTCGATCAGGCCGGCAATGTCGTCAACCTGCTCTATTTCGGCGGCAACCCCGGCTGGGCGCAGAAATTATTGCCGATCGGTGAACCGCGGATCGTGTCGGGCAAGCTCGATCTCTACGGCGACGAACTGCAGATGGTCCATCCCGACCATGTCCTGCCGCCCGCCGAAGCGATCGACCTCCCCGAGCATGAATCGGTGTATCCCTTGTCGGAAGGGCTGACGTCGCGTCGCATGGGGCAGCTCGCTGCGCAGGCGATCGAACGCGCGCCCGACCTTCCCGAATGGATCGAGCCCGGCCTCAAGACCGCGCGGGGATGGCCCGACTGGCACGATGCGATCACCCGCATTCATGCTGATCCCTATGACGAACTCGCCCGCACCCGACTCGCTTATGACGAGGTGTTCGCCAACCAGCTCGCCTTGATGCTCGTCCGCGCTTCATCGCGCCGCCGCCGTGGGGTGCCCCTGATCGGCGACGGCCGTCTGCGTGATGCGCTCAAACTGCCCTACGCGCCGACGGGCGCGCAATCGCGCGCTGTCGCCGAGATCGAAGGCGACCTTGCCCAAGCGACCCCGATGACGCGGCTGCTGCAGGGCGATGTCGGCTCGGGCAAGACGCTCGTCGCGACGATGGCGCTGCTGGCCGCCGTCGAGGCCGGCGCGCAGGGAGCGCTGCTCGCGCCGACCGAAATCCTCGCTCGCCAGCATTACGAAACCCTCAGCCGCACGCTCGCCGGCCTGCCCGTCACCGTCGCGATCCTCACTGGCCGCGAGAAGGGCAGGGTGCGCGAATCGACGCTGATGGGTCTCGCCGATGGCTCGATCGACATTCTCATCGGCACACACGCGATCTTTCAGGACAAGGTCGGCTACAAGAATCTTGCGCTCGCGGTGGTCGACGAACAGCACCGCTTCGGCGTCGCGCAACGCCTGCTGCTGCAGGCCAAGGCCGAACGCCCGCCGCACCTGCTCGTCATGACCGCAACGCCGATCCCGCGCACACTGACCCTGAGCCATTATGGCGAAATGGACGTCAGCCGCCTCGACGAAATGCCGCCGGGCCGTCAGCCGATTGCGACCAGCGTCATCTCCGGCGAGCGCCTCGATGAGATCGCCGCTGCGCTCGGCCGCCATATCGGCAAGGGGGGGCAGGCCTATTGGGTCTGCCCGCTCGTCGAGGAAAGCGAGCAATCCGATCAGGCTGCCGCCGAAAGCCGCGCCGCCAGCCTGCAGCAGCTGTTCGGCTCGAAGGTCGGCGTCGTCCACGGCCGCATGAGGGGTCCCGAAAAGGATGCGGTCATGTCCGCCTTCCAGTCGGGCGAACTTGCAGTCCTCGTCGCCACCACGGTGATCGAGGTCGGCGTCGATGTCCCCAATGCGACCCTCATGATCATCGAAGGCGCCGAACGCTTCGGCCTTGCCCAGCTCCACCAGTTGCGCGGCAGGGTCGGCCGTGGCGATCGGGCGTCGATCTGCCTGCTGCTGCGCGGCAACGCCCTATCCGAAACCTCTCGCGCACGCCTTGCCCTGATGCGCGAAACCAACGACGGCTTCCGCATCGCCGAGGAAGACCTCCGCCTGCGCGGCGCGGGAGAAATTTTAGGCACCCGCCAGTCCGGCGACGCCGAGTTCCGGTTGGCGGGACCGGATAGGGTGGCGGCCCTCATCCAGGCCGCGACCGACGATGCGAGACTACTGGTGGACCGCGACGGCGGCTTGGAAGCGGAGCGTGGGCAGGCCGCCAGGACAGCACTCTATCTGTTCGAGCGGGATGCAGCGGTGGCGTTGTTGAGGGCTGGCTGATGTCGGAGCCGTTGGTGCTGTCAGGTGCAGAATCCATCGCCGGGATTTCAGAAATGACTCTGATGTAGATCAAGATCTGAATTTTCCAGGACCCATCTTTCTGTTCGCCCGTTCAACCGTTCACAAGTGAACGTTGTTCTAGGGGAGGGGCGGCGATGGAACTCCAGGATATACTGCTGGCCGACGACGAGCACCTTATCCGGATGCTGGTCGAAGAGGCGCTAACAGAGGCTGGTTATGCAGTTTGCGCTGCGTCCGGCGGAAGTGAGGCACTGGAAATGCTCGCTGCACCGGATCAGCGCTTCGTCGGCTTGGTAACCGATATCCGCATGCCGGGGTCTGTCAACGGATGGGACCTTGCGCATCGCGCTCGCGAACTTCGGGGTGACATGACGATCGTCTATATCAGCGCTGACAGCCAAGCCGACTGGTGCATGGCGTGCCGGAAAGCATCTTCGTACAAAAGCCATTTGCCGCCGGCCAGGTGATCGCCGCTCTTTCCACGCTGCTCAACAAGTCGGGCTGAGAAAAGGATAAGCCTTCGCCGCGCTCGGCGCGACTCGAATATCGGTTGCCTAACCCATCGGCCAGCGTTGGCGTTTCGCCCGCGCTGCATTCAGCATCGCGCTATAGGCATAGGCATCGATCGGCATGATGAACTCGGCGCCGACCCGGCCGCCCAGCGACCAGACCACCTTCGCCGCAACCTGCCCCAATCGCGGCAGTTGCAGGCGGACGACGGCGCCCTTCGGCGTTTCACCATATTCGCGGATCATGAAACCCAGCGGTGAAATGTTGACCAGCAGGACGTCCTGTCCCTGATGCTTCGCGTCGAACATTCTTGTCGGCAAGGACACCTCATCGCGTGGCGCGCGACGCACCTCGGCAAATTCTTCAGGAACTTTGGGATCCGATTGGCTCATGCTGTCGTGTCCTTGTTTCAACAGCAGAATTGACCAATTGCGCTTTCCAGTCGCTTAATCGGTAGGGTTGCCGGGCTATTAACAGTGTTTCCCCTAGCGAATCCTCTCGACGCCGCCTTGTGCAGTCTGGCCGATGAACAAGGGTCTAGCGGAGCAGATCGGCCGGTTGGGTGGGCGCCGATATGATCTGCTCCATTCGGCGCCATCGCCCGGTTTTTGAAGAGCCTGCGCGCTTCAGCGCGGCCGCGACCATGTCCTGACCGAGGCCATAGTTGATCACATAGCTACGATAGTTTTCGGTAAACGAGAGCGATTGTTCGGCCCGTTTGCGGCTGATCAGCTGATACTTTTGGATGAGGTTCAGGGCATCTTCGCGGGTAATTTTGCCGTCGAGATATTGCGCTGCAATAGTCATCCGCGCCCCTGCAAGCTCGTGGAGCGCCGTCAGCAGCCGATCATAGGCGGCCGCACTGGCCGAATCGAGCCCCGCTAGCGGGTAAAGCTTCGCCGCTTCGTACTGGACCTTCTCGCCGCCGGGGAAGGCGAGATCGATCCCGGCATTGGCCGATCCTTCGGCAATGAAGCTCTGCGGCGAATAGAGAGGATAGACGGTAAACTCGACCCAGCCCTTCGCCAGCGCCATATTGCGTTCGAGCAGCATGTTGAGCGCGTGGTGCCCCGGATAGCCTTCGTGACAGCCGAGATCGATCGCGCGATCGATGCGGATCGGCAGATCGGTGTTGACCTGGATCAGGCTGTGCGCGCCGCCCTTGTACCAGTTATAGCCCGACCAGCTCTTGCCGGTGACGAATTCGAGATCGAACTTGTCCTGCTCGGGCAGCGCGATATGCGCCAGGGTCCGCGCGCGGCATTCGGCAATCGCCGCGCGCATGACGGCATCGAGCTTGTCGGTCGGCACGATATAGCGGTTCTGAAACGCATCGACCCGCTGCCATAGCGGCCCTTCGCCGGGAACGATCTTGTCGATCGAGGCGAGAATCGGGTCGTAGGCGGATAGCGGCTTGAGCACGGGCTTCACGCCGAACAGCCCTTCGGCTTCCTCGGCAAAGCTGAATTTGAAACCGGCTTTCATCATCAGTCGCATCGCCGCCGCTTGCGTCTGGCCCAGAAGAAAGGCGCGGCGTTGACGATCGGCCGCGCTGAGCCTGTCGGGGGATATGCCTTCGAGCCGGTCGTGGAGCACGACGGCAGCATAGCCGAGCGCCGCGATCTCGCGGGGCTTGGCCCTGGCGGCGTCGGCCCATTCCTTCGGCCCATAATAGGCGTCGACATAGCCAGGTTCGCGCTCGCCGGCTTCGAGGCTCAGATGAACATATTCCTCGGCAATGCCATCTAGCGGCGATGGAGCCCGCTTGGCCGAGACCCCGAGGATCAGTACGAGGCCCAGCAGCAAGGCGCCTGTCTTGTTCATCGCGTCAGCACCCCATGCGCTTTCTTGCCCGCCGACAGCTTCACGCCCACTTCGCCGACTGCGACGACGGCATTCTCGTCGCCGACCTTCTCGCCATCGATCCGCGCCCCGCCGCCCTTTATCAGGCGCTTGGCTTCGCCCTTCGAAGCGACCAGCCCGAGCCCCACCAGCGCATCAAGGATTCCGATCGATCCACCGGGCACGGCAAAAGTCGGAAGATCGCCGCCGGCAGAACCCTCATCGAAGGTCTTGCGCGCGGTTTCGGCCGCCGCGACGGCGGCGTCCCGGCCGCGGCACATCGCCGTCGCCTCGTTGGCGAGCACGATCTTCGCCTGATTGATCTCCTGGCCTTCGAGTGCTTCGAGCCGCGCAATCTCGTCCACGGGCAGATCGGTGAACAGCCGCAGGAATCGGCCGACATCCTTGTCATGCGTGTTCCGCCAGAACTGCCAGTAATCATAAGCCGGCAGACTGTCCTCGTGCAGCCAGATCGCGCCCGACATCGTCTTGCCCATCTTGCCGCCATCAGCGGTGGTGATCAGCGGCGTCGTCATGCCATAGACCTCGACGCCGTCCATCCGGCGGGTCAGCTCGATGCCGTTGACGATATTGCCCCACTGATCGGAACCGCCCATCTGCAGCCGGCATTGCGCGCGGCGCGACAGCTCCATGAAGTCATAGGCCTGCAGGATCATGTAATTGAATTCGAGGAAGCTCAGCGATTGCTCGCGATCGAGACGGAGTTTGACCGAATCGAAGCTCAGCATCCGGTTGATCGAGAAATGCTGGCCGACGTCGCGCAGGAACGGAATATATTCCAGCTTGTCGAGCCAGTCGGCATTGTCGACCATCACCGCATCGGTCGGCCCGTCCCCGAAGGTCAGGAAACGTTCGAAGATGCGTTTGATCGACGCGACATTCGCCGCGATATCCTCGGTCGTCAGCAGCTTGCGCGCCTCATCCTTGAAGCTCGGATCGCCGATCTTGCCGGTGCCGCCGCCCATCAGCACGATCGGCTTGTGGCCGGTCTGCTGCATGCGCCTGAGCAACATGATCTGGACGAGGCTGCCGACATGGAGCGACGGCGCAGTCGGATCGAAGCCGATATAGCCCGGCACGATGCCCTTGACGGCGAGCGCATCGAGGGCGCTAGCGTCGGTCACCTGATGGATATAGCCTCGGGCGTCGAGGGTGCGCAGCAGAACGGAGTTATATGCGGTCATGACGGGCGCGCGATTAGCACGAGGGTTTGCAATTGGGTAGCATGTTGGCGGTGGGCTTGATGTCGGGAACGTCGCTCGATGGGATCGACGCGGCGCTGATCGAAACCGATGGGCGCGAACTTATTCGCCCTATTGCCTTCCGCTCCGAACCTTATAGCGCCCCGATGCGCGATCAGCTGCGTGAAGCGTCGTCGCTGGCGCTCAGCTTCGAAGCGCCCCGCGCCAGTCCGCCTATCATCGCCGCCGAGGATATGATCACCCGCCGTCACATCCTTGCCGTCCGCCAGTTGCTCGCGGCCGCCGGGGTCGATCCGGCCACGGTCGACGTGATCGGCTTTCACGGCCAGACGATCGCGCACCGCCCCGATCGCGGCTGGACCTGGCAGATCGGCGACGGCGCCGCGATGGCGGAAGCGCTGGGCGTCACCGTCGTCAACGATCTCCGCTCGGCCGATGTTGCAGCGGGCGGGCAGGGCGCGCCGCTGTTGCCGATCTATCACCGCGCGCTGGCCTCGGCGATCGACGGCCCGGTCGCCGTGCTCAACCTCGGCGGTGTCGGCAACATCACCTGGCTCGGCGACGAGATGATCGCCTTCGACACCGGCCCCGCCAACGGCCTGATCGACGACTGGATGCTGGCGGAAACCGGATCGCCTTATGATGCCGGCGGTGCCTTCGCGGCACGCGGCGCCATCGACCATACCGTTCTGGGCACGATGCTCGACAATGACTGGTTCGATCTCGCGCCGCCCAAGTCGCTCGATCGCGCCGACTTCACGATCCAGCCAGCGCGTGGGCTCTCTGCCGCCGATGGCGCGGCGACGCTCACCGCCTTCACCGCCGAGACGGTCGCGCTCGGCTTGCGGCATCTTCCCGCACGGGCGAAGCGCCTGATCGTCGCGGGCGGCGGGCGCCATAACCCGACCTTGATGGCGATGGTCTCCAAAGCCACCGGCATCGCCGCCGAACCGATCGAAGCGCTCGGCTGGAACGGCGACGCCACAGAGGCGGAGGGCTTCGCCTATATGGCGGTGCGCGCGCTCAACGGCGATCCGATCAGCTTTCCCGGCACCACCGGGGCGCCCGCACCGATCACCGGCGGCGTTATCCACCGCATATGAAGGCGCTTGTCCGCCGGGCGATCGCCGCAGGCCTGCGCCTTCCCGATCCGGCCGCAGCCCGCGCCTTTCGCCAACAGGCGCGCACGATCGATCTGATCCGGCAGCAGTGCATCAATATCGTCCTCGACGTCGGCGCCAATCGCGGCTTCTGGTCGTCGCACCTGCGCGCCTCGGGCTATACGGGGCATATCATCTCCTTCGAGCCGATCGCCGCCAACGCCGTCGCGATCAACGCGAAGCGCGGGGCCGACCCGCTCTGGATTGCCGATAGCTGCGCATTGGGGGTCGAAGAAGGCGAAGTCGATTTCAACGTCGTCCTGAGCGGCCCCGATGACGAAACCGTCCTCAGCTCCTTCCTCGCGATCCGCAGCGATGCCCGCGCCCGAACCGAACGGGTCAAGGTCCGCCGCCTCGACAGCTTCCTGCCGCTCATCCGCTCGCTCGTTCCCGAACCCCGCATCTTCCTCAAGATGGACACACAGGGCTACGACCTCCAGGTCGTGCGCGGCGCGGGGGCGCTGCTCAACCATGTCCAGTTGCTCCAGTCCGAACTCTCGGTCGAACCGCTCTACGAAGGCATGATTCCCTATACCGATGCGCTTACGGCCTATCACGCGATGGGCTTCGCTTTGATGGACCTGTTTGTCGTCAACCGCACCGCAAGCGGCGGTATCCTCGAATATGACGCGCTGTTGGCGCGGTACGATTAGGCACCTCAGCGCTCAAACCCGAACTTCTCCACCCACGGCATCAGCACCGGCATCACCTCATCCATTCGCGCCGCATATGGCTCCCACTGCCGCCGACCGTCATAGAGGCCGCGCCGCACCTGCCCGATGCTCGCTGTGCTCACGCCCCTTGCCGTTGCTGTCTTGTCGAACGCCCGCATATCTTCGGTCCAGTCCACACCCAGGAATCCGCACAGGCTTTGCGTCGTCGCATCGAAATCCTCGACCAGCCGATCGTAGCGCAGAATATGCGCGTCGATCTCCATCGTCGCCAGGCAGCGCTCGGTCAGCCGTATCGTCGCGTCGTAGAGCTGGGCCGTACGCATCAGCGACGTGAACTCGATCGCCGAGCCGCTCGGGGCGAAGGCAGTGCGGAAGCAACTCCACACAACCTCGCGCGGGTCGCGGCGCATGACGATGACCTTCGCGCCCGGAAACAGCCGCGCGATGATCGGTAGTCGAATGCCCTTCAGCGGGTCCATGTCGACGAACAGCTGCGTTTTTTCGAGCGCGACCCCGGCGGCGGCAACGCGTCCCCAATAGGCGCGCTGAAAGGGCTGCGGGTCGTCGATATATGCCAGCCATTCGAGGCCGCCAATCTTCGCCAGAAAGGCTTCATCGGCAGCTTCGAGCGTCGGCTGTTCCTCGATCGCCGCCGCGCCCGGCAGGCTTGCGAGGATATTCTCGACCAGGGTCGTTCCCGATCGCGGGAAACCCAGCAGGAAGGCGTGGATCGCCGCGCGCCCGCCCGCATAAGGCGCGAGGGGCCGGAAACCGTCCGGCGAAATTCCTGCAACTTCGGCATCGACGCGTGCGACGAAATCGGCCTGACGTTCGTCGATCGCGGCGATATCCGCCGCATGGATCGTCTCGAACAGTCGGTTGGCTTGGGTATAGCGATCGAACGCCGCCTCTGGCGTGCCCGCCCGGTCGTGGGCGTCGCCCATCAGGCTCAGCGCGATGAAGCGATCGACGGGGGGCAGGGCCGCCTGGTCGAGCAACGCCCCAAGCCGCGCAATAGCGCTCTCGAGCGCGCCCTCCTCGATGCTCAATCTTGCCAGCGCCATCATCGCCCGGGGTTCCTCAGCATCGATCGCGAGCGCGCGTTCACAGGCGTCATGCGCGACGTCGCGTCTGCCCTGCCGGGCGGCGGCGTCGGCGAGCGCGCCCCAAGCGGGGGTGTTCGAGGGGTCGATCGCCGCCGATCGAGCGAAGCTGTGCTCGGCCAGCGCAATCGATCCGCTTGCCTCCAAAGCATAGCCGCGATCGAGCCATGCCGATGGCAGCATCGGCTCAATCGCGATCGCCTGATCGAGCGCGGCGAGTGCATCGGCCAGCAGCCCCTGCTTGCGCAAGGCGCTGCCGATTGCGGCGATGATCAGCGGATCACGCGGGCTGAGCGTCAGTGCCTGTTCCAGATAGCGATGCGCGCCGGCGAAATCGCCAGCTTCCTCGCGCGCCCAGGCGGCTAGATTGAGCAGCATCGGCGTTGCTTCGCCGGCGGCCAGCGCCGTTTCGGCCAGCGCGGCGGCATGCGCGATATCGTTGGCCGCCAGCGCGGCTTCGATGGCGCTACGGGCCGGCCGCATTATCGCGCTATTTCTTCCGCCCGAGCGAGCGCATCGCCTCATCGAGCCCAGACAGAGTCAGCCCGAACATCCGGTTGTCCATGATCTCGCGGATCATCCGGGTCGACTGGTTGTAGCCCCATTGCTCCTTCGGCACCGGATTGAGCCACGCCGCCGACGTATAGATATTGAGCATCCGCCGCAGCCAGACCTCACCCGCCTCGGGGTTCATATGCTCGACCGAACCGCCCGGATGGCTGATCTCATAGGGGCTCATCGTCGCGTCGCCGACGAACACCAGCTTGTAGTCATGCCCGAATTTGTGGAGCACCTCGAAGGTCGGCGTCCGTTCGGCGAAGCGGCGGTTATTGTCCTTCCACAGCCCTTCGTACACGCAGTTGTGGAAATAATAGAATTCCAGATGCTTGAACTCGGTCCGTGCGGCCGAGAACAGCTCCTCGCAAATCTTGATGTAAGGATCCATCGATCCGCCGATATCGAGGAACAGCAGCAGTTTGACCGCATTGCGCCGCTCGGGCCGCATCGCGATATCGAGGAAGCCGCGCCGCGCGGTGCCGCTGATCGTCTCGTCGATATCGAGCTCGTCGGCGGCGCCACTGCGTGCGAAGCGGCGCAGCCGACGCAGTGCCACCTTGATGTTGCGCGTCCCCAGTTCGACATTGTCGTCGAGATTACGGAACTCGCGCTTTTCCCACACCTTGATCGCGCGGCCATTCTTGCTCTGCCCGCCGATCCGCACGCCCTCAGGGTTATAGCCCGCATTGCCGAATGGCGATGTGCCCCCTGTGCCGATCCACTTGTTGCCGCCTTCGTGGCGGCCCTTCTGTTCCTCGAGCCGCTTCTTCAGCGTCTCCATGATCTCGTCCCAGTCGCCCAGCGATTTGATCTCGTCCATCTGCTCGGGCGTCAGGAATTTCTCGGCGACCGCCTTCAGCCAGTCCTCGGGGATTTCCTCGGCATCGGTCTCGGCGAAGACGCCCTTGAACACCTGCTCGAAGACGCGATCGAAGCGGTCGATATGCGCCTCGTCCTTCACATAGGTCGCGCGCGCCAGATAATAAAAATCTTCGGCGCTCCACCCGATTACATCGCGCTGCATCGCCTCGAGCAGCGTCAGATGCTCTTTCAGGCTGGCGCGGATGCCGGCGGCACGCAGCTCATCGAGGAAATTGAGGAACATCAGACATTTCTAGCATCGTGGCCGCGCGTCCACCAGAGCGCCACGAGGCTCACGATCGTCGCCGCACTCAAATAATAGCCGACATAGCTGAGGCCGCCCCGCTCCGCGAGATATTGCGCCACCGCCGGCACCGGCGCGGCGCCGAGGATGCCTGCGATATTGAACGTCATCGATGCCCCCGTATAACGCACCCGCGGCGGGAACAGCGACGGCAGGAACGCGCCGAGCGGCCCATAGACGAAGCCCATCATGAACAGCGACAGCGCCAGCCATCCGAAAATCAGCGGCAGATTCCCGCTTACGAACATCGGACCCAGCAGCAGCCCGGTGAAGATCGTGCCGATGCACCCGGCGATCAGCACATAGCGCGGGCTTTTTATATCGGACCACCAGCCCGCCAGGATGATGCCCGCCGCCATGAACAGGATCGACACGAGCTGAACCGACAGAAAGGTTTCCTTGGGGATTCCGAGCGTCTTTGTGCCGTAGCCAAGTGCGAATGCCGTCGCGAGATAGTAGGTCGCAAAGCAGGCGACCGCCGCGAAGGTCCCCGCGATCGTCGGTCCGAGATGGTCGCGGAACAGCTCGGCGATCGGGACCTTCGCGGGCTCGGCCTGCTCGAGCGCGGCCTTGAACGCCGCCGTCTCGGTCAGCTTCAGCCGCACCCACAGGCCAAGCCCGACCAGCACCGCGGAACCGAGGAACGGCAGCCGCCAGCCCCAGTCCATGAACTGCTGCGGCGTCATCACCACGCCCAGTATCAGAAACAGGCCATTGGCGGCGATGAACCCCACCGGCGCGCCGAGCTGCGGGAACATGCCGTATCGCCCGCGCATATGCGGCGGCGCATTTTCCACCGCGAGCAGCGCCGCGCCGCCCCATTCGCCGCCCAGCCCAAAGCCCTGTCCGAAACGCAGCAGCGCGAGCAAGAAGGCGCCGACCCAGCCGGCTGTCTCATAGGATGGCAGGAAGGCGATCAGCATCGTCGATGCGCCCATCACCATCAGCGACGCGACCAGGGTCGATTTGCGCCCGATCCGATCGCCGAAATGCCCGAATGCCCATGCGCCGAGCGGGCGCGACAGAAAGGCGAGGCCGAGCAAGGTGTAGGACCAGATCAACTGGCTCGCAGGCGCGAAACCGCCGAAGAAGGTCGGCCCGAAGACGAGCGAAGCGGCGGTCGCGAAAATATAGAAATCGTAGAACTCGACCGACGTGCCGGTCAGGCTCGCCGCCAATATCCGCCGGGCAGATGGCGGGCTCTTCAGCATGTCGGTCATGATCTTCCCCTTCTTGCCGTTCGATTGGCGTGGGGGAAGGCGTCGGTCAAGCGAGTAGGCCCTCTCCCCGCCGGGGAGAGGGCGATATGCTGCCTATCTGCAACGCGCCTGGCCGCGATCGATCGACCGGCCGAGCACGCCGCCACCGGCTGCACCCAATATCGTGCCAAGGGTCGATGAGCGCCCATTGTCGATCGCATTTCCGAGTAGACCGCCCGCCAGTGCGCCGATGATCAGCCCGGTCGTGCCGTCCGACCGGCGGCAATAATAGCGGCCGTCATTGCCGCGATAGATGCGGTCGTTGCGGGTCAGCCGGCGCTCCTGATAATAGCGCCCGTCGCGATAATAGCGCTGCGCATCATAACGGTTGCCGTAGCGCGGATCGGGACGGTTATAGTCGTAGCGATTATAGGCCTGCCATGTCTCGCGCCCGCGATCCCGATTGCCATGATCGCGGTCATTGCCGCGGCGATCGTCATGATCGCGTCGGCCATGTGCCGGCGCCCATGCTGGCGGATCGGCCATCGCCACACTGGGCGCGACCGTGGCGGCCAGCGCCATCGCCAAAATGAACTTACGCATTGTCTCTCTCCTCGGGAACATCCACCGCGACAACCTCCCGTCGTCGAGCAAAGTTGCATGAACAGTGCACTACGCTGCATTCACCTGCCCGACAGCATTGGGAATCCCCATCGGACGGGAACCAACCGCCCCCCGAAACGTCTTTCCGCCACGCCATTATAATGATGGATCGAAGGAGAGTGACAATGCGTAGCTATATCCTCGCGGCAGGCCTTGCGGCCGCCGCGCTCACCACCGCTCAGGCAAATGCCGCCACCGTCTGCCGCCAGGATTCGTCCGGCCGCACCGTCGCGACGATCGCGGGCGCCGGCATCGGCGCGATTCTCGGCCGCGTCGTTACCGGTAAGCACGGCGGCACTGCCGGCGCGCTCGTCGGTGGTGCCATCGGCGGCATCGGAGCCAACCAGCTCGCCAAGGACGACACGCCTCGCTGCGATGAAGCCTATGGCTATTATGATGAAAACTATCGGTGGCATGCCAATGCGTCGTCGAGCGCGGCGCGCGGATATTATGATCGCGACGGCAACTGGGTCGACGGCACGCCGAACGGCTATTATGACAACAGCAACCGCTGGGTTGCCTTCAACGGTGACTCGCAGACCGCCGGCTATCGCGATCGCGACGGCCGCTGGGTGCCCGTCGGCGCGAGCGGCTATTACGCCAATGACGGCCAGTGGGTAAGCGCCAGTGCGCCTGGCTATTATGATCGCAACGGCCGCTGGGTCGCAGGGCCTGCTTCGGGCCGCTACAATGCGAGCGGGGTCTGGGTTGCCGACAATGGCGCGGGTCAGCCTTCGGGCGCCTGGGGATATCAGACCCAGCCCGGCTACTATGATCAGAACGGGCGCTGGGTCCGTGGCGAAACCACCGGCTATTACGATGCCCGCGGCCGCTGGGTTTCGACCGGTGTGACCAACGCGAGCTACGATCGCGGCTATAACGGCCGCAACATGACCGTCGCCGATCGCGCCGATCGCATTCAGGATCGTATCGATCGCAGCCGCGTGAACGGCACGCTCAGTCGCGCCGAAGCCCGCCGTGCCAGCGATCAGCTCGCCGCCATCCGCCGCGACGACCTCCGTATGCGTCGCGGCAACGGCACGCTGCGCGATCGCGACGCGCAGGCGCTGCAGCGGCGCCTCGATCAGGTCGCCCTGATGGTCCGGATGGACCGTAACGACAGCGACGGCCGCCCGGGCTGATCAGACAAACCCCGGGAAGTTGCACCGTAATATTCCCGGGATTTTGATCGAACGAGAAAGAGCGGGATGGTCGAGCGCCATCCCGCTTTTTTCGTCATTCCGGCGCAGGTGGGAATCCATCCAGTCTCACTCAAGGGCAGGCTAGGGATAGATTCCGCCTTCGCAGGAATGACGGCGATTTGTGCACAGCCTAACCTACAGATGCGCGGCGGAACGATCAGCGAGTCGCGGCCACCCGTCTGAAATCGTAACCGGTCGAGAAGCGAAACGCGTTGATCTCCGCCTTCTGGTCGAGCTGGAACGCCACGAAGAAATCGCGCGACTCCATCTCATAGGGCCAGCGCGGCCGCGCCTTGAACAGGTCATGGTGCCAATGCTCCAGATCATATTGCGCGCGCCCGGCGCTGATGACGAGATGGCCTTTTTCGACGGCGATCGTCGTCGGCCCGAACGCACCGGCATCGGCGAAGCTTCCTGCATAGGCCGCGAGCGGCAGCGAGGGATGCGTGCCGGGCACCCGCGCCGCCTCGATCTTCGCCTGCGCCGCGCGCGCCTCGGCCTCACGCTGCATCGCCCGCTCGTGGAAGCGTCGGCTCCATTGGCGGTCGGTGACGCCGAGCGTGTCGTCGATCGCCGTCTGCAGCACCGCGAGCGGCATCAGTGCTTCGTCCGCATTGGCGAGCACGACCACCCCGATGCCGTCGTCGGGCAGGATCGCCATCCGGCTGCGAAAGCCGTCCTGCCCGCCGCCATGGGTGAGTATGGTGTGACCGCGATAGTCGTGCGGCGCCCAGCCCATTGCATAGCTGCGGAAGCGGAGCCGATCCTTGCCCTCGCCGGCAACCGATGCCCAGTCGTCCCCGGCAAAGGCGCCGCGCACCGGCGTCTGCGGGATATGGGTTTCGTGCAGCGCGGCGGCGGGAACGAGCTGGCCCCCATTTCCCTGACCGCCGGTCTTGCCCTCGGCGAGTTCGAACAGCAGCCACAATGCCATGTCGTGCGCACTCGAATTGATCCCGCCGGCCGGCGTCGCGGCGTCATCCTCATAGACCCAGGCGATCGGCTCCATCCGCCCGTCTCGGTCGAGATGCGGCGACGCCGCATCCGGATCGGCGGCGGCGATCGCATCGTCCACGTCGGTCCGTGTCATGCCGAGCGGCGTGAAGAAACTTTCCGCCGCGAACGTCTCCCACGGCTTGCCGGTGACGGTCGAGACCACCACGCCCAGCGCGGTATAGGCATCGGTGGTGTAGAGATATTGCGCCCGCAAAGGATGCCGCTGCGCGAGATAGCGGATCCGCCGGACATGATCGGTGCGATCCAGGCTGACCCGGCGAAACGTATATTCCGCGCTACCGATCCCGCTGCGCATCGACAGCAGATCGCGCAGGGTCACCTCATCGGTATCGCGGTCGCGCGGCATCCGGAACCAGGGAAGATAGCGCGTGACGGGGGCATCCCAGTCGAGCTTGCCCTCGCTCACCAGCTTGGCCACCGTCGCCGATGCGAAGCTCTTGGTGAGCGATCCTATTCCAAACAGCGTCTGCGCATCGACCGGCGCACTGCTCCCGACCTTGCGGACGCCATAGCCGCGCTCATGGATGATCCTGCCGTCCTTCACGATCGCGACGGAAAGGCCCGGCTGATGCCATAGCTTCATCATGGCCTCGACCTTGGTGTCGAAGGCGGCGGTATCGAATGTCGCGGGGGTGATCGCAACGGCGGCCGAGTGGGCCAGCGGCAGAAGCAGAGCGAGCAAGGCTAACAGGAACGGCTTCATCAGGCTTACCCCCTTGGCAAGGTTCCGCCTTCGGTCGGCATCTTTCCCAAGGGCAGCTTGTTTGGCGCTGATGGAAACAGCGTAGCCTGATCGCACGCTGTGCGGAAGACGCTGTCACGCTTTCCACTATCTAAAACCGTCATGCCCGCCTGCGCGGGAATGACGGTGGAGTTCGAAATCCGCCTCGACCACCCGGGCGTTTGTAAGCGGATAGGATACCGCCCGCCGATCCTACTCCGCCGCGACCCCTGCATGCCCGAACAACCCACCCTCGGGAACATCCTCGTTCGCCGCCGGCACTTCGGTCTTCGCGGATTTGCGGCGGTCGAAGGCGTCCCACACGTCGCCCCACTGACCCTTGGTCGCCGCCTTCGAATATTCGGTCGATCGCGTCTCGAAGAAATTGGCATGCTCCACGCCGTTCAGCAGCGGCGCGAGCCAGGGGAGCGGATGCTCCTCGATCATGTAGATCGGCTTGAGGCCGAGCTGCCCGAGCCGCCAGTCGGCGATGTAGCGGACATATTTCTTGATGTCCTTCGGCGTCATACCGTTGACCGGGCCCATCTCGAAGACGAGATCGATGAACGCATCCTCGATCCGCACCGTCTTCTGGCACATGTCGAGAATATCGTCCTTCACCGCCGGCGTCAGGCACTGGCGCTCGGCGCAGAAGGCGTGGAACAGCTTGATGATGCCCTCGCAATGCAGCGTCTCGTCGCGGATCGACCAGGTGACGATCTGACCCATGCCCTTCATCTTGTTGAAGCGCGGGAAGTTCATCAGCATCGCGAACGACGCGAACAGCTGCAGCCCCTCGGTGAAGCCGCCGAACATCGCCAGCGTGCGCGCGATATCCTCGTCGGTATCGACGCCGAAGGTCGACAGATAATCATGCTTATCCTTCATTTCCTTATACTGCATGAAGGCGCTGTATTCGGTTTCGGGCATGCCGATCGTGTCGAGCAGATGGCTGTAGGCGGCGATATGCACCGTCTCCATATTGCTGAACGCGGTCAGCATCATCTTGACTTCGGTCGGCTTGAACACCCGGCCATATTTGTCGTGGTAGCAATCCTGCACCTCGACATCGGCCTGTGTGAAGAAGCGGAAGATCTGCGTCAGCAGGTTGCGCTCATGATCGGACAGCTTCTGCGCCCAGTCGCGGCAATCCTCGCCCAGCGGCACTTCTTCCGGAAGCCAATGCAGCTGCTGCTGGCGCTTCCAGAATTCGAACGCCCACGGATATTCGAAGGGCTTGTAGGTGCGGCTGGCCTGGAGAAGCGACATGACGTGAGCCTTTCAGCTGAATGCGATGATGGCGGCGGCGAGCACGAACATAACGACCGCGCTCAGCAATTGGTTACGCGCGAAGCCGCGCAGATCGGTGACCGACTCCCCGCCGACGGCACCGCCGGCCTTCTTCGCCTTGCCGATCCTGAGTTGCGCCGTGACCCACAGGCCGAGGCAGAGCAGACCGACGAGCACCGAAAGCGCCGCGATGAGCAAGGGGATGTTGAGATCTTGCATGGCGGAAGGACGAGCTCAGCTGCCTATTGGCAGGCGAGGAGCGCCGCAGCAGCCAATGATGGGTATCATTGGCATGCCAGGCATTCGTCATAGTCCTTCACTTCGACCTCGATCTGCCGCGCGTCGATCGTGTTGTCCGCCTCGACCCCGCCCGCAAAGCCTGCGCGCTGCATCGATTTCGACCGCAGATAATAGAGCGTCTTGATGCCGAGCTCCCATGCGCGGAAGTGGAGCATCAGCAGATCCCACTTCTCGACATCGGCCGGGATGAACAGGTTCAGCGACTGTGCCTGATCGATATAGGGCGTGCGATCGGCGGCAAGCTCGATCAGCCAGCGCTGGTCGATCTCGAAGCTCGTCTTGTACGTGTCCTTCTCGTCCTGGCTCAGGAAATCGAGGTGCTGGACCGAGCCGCCCTTCTCGAGAATGCTGTTCCACACCGCGTCGCTGTCCTTGGACTTGGTCGCGAGTAGCGCCTTGAGATAGGGATTCTTGATCGAGAAGCTGCCCGACAGCGTCTTGTGCGTATAGATATTCGCCGGGATCGGCTCGATGCAGGCGCTGGTGCCGCCGCAGATGATGCTGATCGATGCCGTCGGCGCGATCGCCATCTTGCAGCTGAAGCGCTCCATCACGCCCTGATCGGCGGCGTCGGGGCAGGGGCCGCGCTCGCTCGCCAGCAGCATCGATGCTTCCTGCGCGCCGGTGCTGATGTGCTTGAAGATCCGCATGTTCCAGCTCTTCGCCATCGCCCCTTCGAACGGGATGTTGCGCGCCTGCAGGAAGCTGTGGAAACCCATCACGCCGAGGCCAACCGAACGTTCGCGGCTGGCGCTGTACATCGCGCGCGCCATCTCGGGCGGCGCGGTGTCGATATAATCCTGCAGCACATTGTCGAGGAAGCGCATCACATCCTCGATGAAGCGCTTGTCGCCGCTCCATTCGTCCCAGGTCTCGAGATTGAGCGACGACAGGCAGCAGACCGCGGTGCGATCCTTGCCGAACTGGTCGCGGCCGGTCGGCAGCACGATCTCGGCGCACAAGTTGGAGGTCGAGACCTTCAGGCCGACATCGCGATGGTGCTTGGGCATCGCGCGGTTCACGGTGTCGGCGAAGATGATATAGGGCTCGCCCGTCGCCAGTCGGGTTTCGACCAGCTTCTGGAAGAGTGATCGCGCATCGACGGTCGCGCGCTTCGATCCGTCCTTCGGGCTCACCAGATCCCATTCATTGCCGTCGCGCACCGCTTCCATGAAGGCGTCGGTCAAGAGCACGCCATGGTGCAGGTTGAGCGCCTTGCGGTTGAAGTCGCCCGATGGTTTGCGGATCTCGAGGAACTCCTCGATCTCGGGATGCGACACGTCGAGATAGACTGCGGCCGATCCCCGGCGCAGCGAACCCTGGCTGATCGCCAGGGTCAGCGAATCCATCACGCGCACGAACGGAATGATGCCGCTGGTCTTGCCGTTGAGGCCGACCGGTTCGCCGATGCCGCGCACCGAACCCCAATGAGTGCCGATGCCGCCGCCGCGCGCGGCGAGCCAGACATTCTCGTTCCAGGTATCGACAATGCCCTGCAGGCTGTCGTCGACCGAATTGAGGAAGCAGCTGATCGGCAGCCCCCGGCTGGTGCCGCCGTTCGACAGGATCGGCGTCGACGGCATGAACCACAGCTTCGAGATATAGTCGTACAACCGCTGCGCATGCGCCTGATCGTCGGCGTAAGCCGAGGCGACGCGCACGAACAGATCCTGATAGCTTTCGCCCGGCAGGAGATAACGATCGCTCAGCGTATCCTTGCCGAAATCGGTGAGCAGTGCATCGCGGCTATGATCGACCTCGACCGGATAAGGCTGCGCCTTGATCTCGTTGGAGCCCGATCCGCTGCCGGCGCGCATCTTCGCTTTCGCGTCGGCCTGCGCATCCGTCTTCGGTGCGGCCACATTTTCGACCTTCGCGGTCATCGATTCGATAGTCGTCGCCACGTCGTTCGCGCTCACTTCACTGCTGCCAGAAAGGTCCACTGTGTCCGCCTCCCGCACTTAAAAACACGGGACGCCACACGGCCCGTTCCTGTTACGTTCGACTCGGGACCTGTAGGGAGAAGATAGGGCTTGCCGGCTCGATTACCAACGCCCAATCCGCTCTTGTCCCCACTTATTCGACGCCGAAGAGCAGCGCATGCCCGGATCCCCTATCCAGCCACCATCTACCACCGCTAGCGTCACCCCTGTCGCTTCACACCATCCATAGTGCCCTATCTGACTCGGGATGCAAGACGGTAAATTACATATTGATGACTCGGTTCGTCGCATCGACGAGTTGAGTCAGGTCGCGCTTGACGGGCAAAAAAATGAGTCGGGGCAGGGGGTTGGGAGAGCGTTTCCGATGTACGCGGCACTTGGCTCGTCAGACAGGATGAAAATGGTCCGTCGGCATCGGCATCGGTAGCCGCATTGATTTGCCGAGCGAAGCTGGAGCGATCTCTTCATAATAAGATATGATCGATTGCAGGTCGGCTCCACTTCGAGGCGGAATAAAACGCGCATCAGCTGGAATGGCCAGCGATTAGGCAGTGGCGCCGAGTGCCGGCGGCGCAGCAATGCGGCCGATATGTATGTCCTTGGCCGGAGTCGCCCGTTGACGCTTATGGCACGGGCAGATCAGAAGCTGATCCACATGAGGATCATCATCGAGCGGTCGGTGGTCGGCGTCCTCCACAGCCGGCAGGAAAAGGATGATCTGCCGCTCGATCCGAAATCGTCAAGCGACGGCGAACCGCTCATCTTCAATTTCCGGATCCGCAGGCAGCCCGGCCCCAAATTCTTCGGCGATCAGGTGCGTCGCGAAGGCCCGGTGCGGCGGTTTGTCTATATTCGCGTCGGCACCTATGCTGGCGACCCTGTCTCACCCAGGTCCCGCCGGATGAAGATCGACATTCACGAGATCGGCGACGAACTGCTGGGTCGCGTGGCCGATGGCGATGGCGTCATCAAGACGACGGTCATCGCACCGGCAAGGACGGTAACCCCGCCTGCGCCACCGTGCGGCCAACGCGGCGGCGCGTCGTCGATTGAGGCTCGCCGTCCGTGATCGCCTCGGCAGAGTCCGCCATCACCAAGAGCGTCTGCGGTTCTTCCCTGAACGCACGGAGCTCTTTGGAGTCCCGGCCGACGGAAACTGCGATCTTCTTGCCCGTATCCTTCCCGACATATTTCGAACCGGCAAGCGCCATCGCCGCGACAATTTCTCTCAGGTCGTCGCTGAATCCGGTCGATGTCGCATCCACGATCCACACCTCCTCGGCGTTCTTGTGATTGTCCTTGGCGGTGATCTTCAGCCAGCGCTTGAAGCTGGTCACGGTCGTTTTCTCCGGCCTGCCGTCCTTGACCCAGTCATATTCGGGCAGGCCACCCGGAACCACCGGCGGCCCGACGACCTTGAACTTTTTATCCTGCGTTTCGGTGGTCGTCTTGATTGGCTCGCTGATCCCATAATCGACGACGATCGTCGCGTCCGCGGCGGCGGCGCTGTCGGCCAGCACCAGCCCGTTGCGGCGCAGGGCGCGCTCGACATGCTTCGCGACGTCCCTGAATTCCAGCGTGCCCGCCTTTTTCGAATCGGCCGGAACGACGACATATGTGGTGCCAGCTGCCGGCGCGCTCCGCGACAAGGCGCTGACCTCGACCACGAAGCTGGCGGAAAACAGCCCGGCATTCGCCGTCACCGCCGCCAACATAGCCATACAGAAGAATATCCCTCTCAAGAACCGCACGATTTCCTCCATCGTTGTTACGCTAATTCGTCACGACTCTGCGCCGATAGCTCAGCGCCTCAGCGATATGTACCCGGTTCACCGCTTCCGCCCCCGCCAGATCGGCGATCGTCCGCGCGACCCTGAGTACCCGGTGATAGCCCCGCGCCGAGAGGCGCATCGCCTCCGCGGCCTGCGCGAGCAGCTTGCGCCCGGCCTCGTCGGGTGTCGCTACCGCATCGAGCAAGTCGCCGTCGGCCTCGGCATTGGTACGCACGCCCTTGCCCGCATAGCGCGCGGTCTGGATATCGCGCGCTATGGCCACCCGGGCCGCGACCTGCGCTGATCCTTCCGCCGGCGGCGGCAGGACCAGATCGGCGGCGCTCACCGCCGCGACATCGACATGCAGGTCGATCCGGTCGAGCAGCGGCCCCGACAGCTTGGTCTGGTAATCGATCGCGCATCTGGGCGCGCGCGAACAGGCGAGGGCGGCGTCGGCAAGGTGCCCGCAGCGGCACGGGTTCATCGCCGCGATCAGCTGCACTCGCGCCGGAAAGGTTACATGCGCATTGGCCCGGGCCACTGAGACTTTGCCTGTCTCCAGCGGCTGCCGCAGCGAATCGAGCACAGCGCGCTGGAATTCCGGCAGCTCATCTAGGAACAGCACCCCGAGATGTGCGAGGCTTACCTCGCCCGGCCGAACCTTGAGCCCGCCGCCGACCAGGGCCGCCATCGATGCCGAATGATGTGGGGATCGGAACGGCCGCGCGCGCAACAACCGCCCGTCCTGCAACTCGCCCGCCACCGAAGCGACCATCGACACTTCGAGTGCCTCCGACGGCGTCAGCTCGGGCAGAATTCCGGGCAGGCACGCCGCCATCAGCGATTTCCCCGCGCCCGGCGGCCCGCTCATGAGCACGTTGTTAGCACAAGACCCCGACGTGGAGTAAGGCAGGCTGGAAGCCTATCGGAGGGGGCATGAGCGCTACCCATTACCCTCTGATGGCGCATCTGGGCCTCTTTCATAATTATTGAGATAGGCAGCACGGCAGTCCGACATGCTGCAATTCGCCGACCGCCTAACTCGGTTCAACGCAAAAGGAGCTAAAACCCCCATTTTAGATAGAGACACCTAGATACAGCGATTTTCAGGCCATGTTGGGCCCGAATATTTGCTGCCGTAACGACCTCCGCCAAGCGCGGTGGAGCTTAAACCCACATTATGGAGAGAGCCCGCGACGGCTAACTGCCGAAGTTGTTTCTATCTTCCTGTGTTCGCTCAACAATCCGGCGAAACAGAGCTAACCAGCCCATATATGCACGACGGGCACGGAAATCGCTGCCTCCTCACTGCCGCCCATACGGTAGCCGGAAGCTGGTCAACCGCTCTCATCATCGCCTCAGGCCCAGCCTGAACCTTCCTCCGCCATGTGCCATCGATACCCCCAACATCTCCGGGGGCAAGATCACGACATACGCGATCTCAGGGCCGCACGTCTCCCGACTTCCGGGCACCGCATATGGCTGCAATCAATCCACGCATCGCGCCGACCATGGCCGGGTAAGCTGTAGATCGAGATCGAGCCCATGAGTGGCGGCATAGGCAGTCGCCATAGAGGTTTGCCTGCGAAAGCTATCTCCCTTCATCTGCTCCGGGGTGGAGAAGCGCAGGTACGAATAGGCTTTTCGATTTTCGGGCATTGAGACCACTACCACATAATTAGAGGGGTCTCAGGGATATATCGGGAGAAGATTATGACCACCCGCCGCCGCGATCTCGAGCGCGCGCTTCGCCGTCTCCTGGCCCTTGACCTGCCTGAGGTCGGCCATCATCGGCGGCACGGCGACTTCGCCCGGCTGCGGCGCCGGGAGCACTGCATTTCCTTTGAAATGCCCGATCAGCGCCAGGATGTCGGGTGCCGCGATCACCTCGATCGATCCCGCCCAGGCCGCCTCCGGCCCCTGCCGCGCCGGGCAGATCAACCCCAGGTCGCGCTCCGACGCATGCAGCGCCGCGAGCAGCACGCCCGGCGACGCCGTCACCCGCCCGTCGAGCCCCAGTTCGCCGACCACCACATAGCCGGCCAGCGTCTCGGCATCGATCACGTTCATCGCGCCCAATAGCCCGAGCGCGATCGGCAGATCGTAATGCGATCCTTCCTTGGGCAGATCGGCCGGCGACAGATTGACCGTGATTCGCCGCGGCGGCAACGCAAGCCCGATCGCCGACAGCGCCGCGCGCACCCGCTCGCGACTCTCGGCAACGGCCTTGTCCGGCAACCCGACGATCACGAACGCCGGCAAGCCGGACGAGATTTGTACCTGCACCTCGACAGCGCGCGCCTCAAGCCCCAGAAACGCGACTGTGGCCACATGCGCTACCATCGCGCCACCATGTGTTCCCCCTGCTGTTCCGCCCGATGTTCCCGACTTGTTCTAGCGTGGATTCGATGGATGTCGATAGTAACCCATTCGCGTCACCGTTGGTTGACATTTGGACCTGTATAGCACGTGTCCTAGAAAGGAACGGTGTGACCCATCTTGTGAAAGCCGTGCTCATCGCCGTCATTGCCGCGGGTGCGGGGATTGGTGCGCTTACCGAGATCTCGTCGTTCTTCACGAAGCGGGCGGCGGTCGCGGCCCGGAATGATACCCTCAGGGCGGAACTAAACGAGCATAGTGCGGCGGTGGAGACTCTGCTCCGCGACGAAATGTGCGATCGCGGCTTGACCTATAGCCAGTTGTTCGATCGCGGCGAGGACCGGCTGAGGCGGATTGACGATGTGATCATCCGGCTGCGGACCGCCGATCTGGGTGAGCCGCAGCAAACCAGCGCGACGGCCTATGCCGTGCAGCTATATATGGTGCTCGCCCGCGACCTTAACGCCAACCGGCGTGCGCTCGAGGCCGAAGCGCAGATGGAAGCGGTCAACGCCGCCTTCAAGTCACTCGCCTATTACGAACGCCGCCGCATCGATCCGGACAGCTATGCGCGGCAATCGGTGAACGACGCCATGGGCGAGCAGGAGCAGGCCGATGCCGATGCGAAACAGGCATATCGCATCTTCGGCAGCAAGCTGAAGGATATGCGCGCCTTCCAGCGGCAGGAGAAACGCCATCTTGCGGATTATCGCCTCGTGGACGACGCGCTGCTCGGTGAGCTGATCAAGGCCCTGAGCTGATCACCGCCCGCTGATGCACTGGCGTGGCGTTCTGCTATGAAGTGCGCGCCGCCGCCATGGCCGCGCGGTAATAGGGCAGGAGCACCGCGACCTCGCCGTCGAACAGGTTGAGCCTGCTCCCGCGCGATCCGCTCCCCAGCGGCACCGGCAGCATGATGCGCTGGTCGAGCAGAAGCGATGCTTTCTCGCGCTGGGACGCACTCAGCCCCTCGTAGAAGCCGAGCAACTCCATCAGACTACCCTGTCTGCGGATACCGCCGTGCAGCAGGGTGCCGGTCGTCAGCAGCGGAATTTCATAAGGCGGATCGATCGACATCATGGCAGGCATCCTCGGCCGATCGCACTCGTGCGGCGCACTGGCGGCTATGACTGAAATGCCTGCCAAGCGATTTCGGGCCCGTGCTTTTCGGTGTGGCGGTGCGATTGGTGTGATAGCGCACGATCGCAGGGCCCGTTTTAGGCATCGCAGCCCGCATATGGCCTGCGAAAAGCCGCTCGCGCATTGACTCCTGCGGCGCCTTTGCCTAAGCGCGCCTCCGTCAGCGGCGGCCGCTCGTTCGGTCGCCCTTTTGTTTTGAATTTGGGAATAAGACGATGAAGCGCACTTTTCAGCCGAGCAACCTGGTCCGCGCACGCCGCCACGGTTTCCGTTCGCGCAGCGCCACGCCGGGCGGCCGCAAGGTTCTCGCCGCTCGCCGCGCACGCGGCCGCAACAAGCTTTCGGCCTAAGAGCGATTTCTAATCGGATGGTAACATCCGATGACTCGGAAATCGCGGCCATCGAAGACGCTCTGGCTGAGCCTCCATATGCGGTGATCTCTCGCCGCGCGGATTTCCTCGCTGCGAACAACGGTAGCCGGGCGCCTGCGCCCGGCTTCGTGCTGCTCGTTCGCCCGCGCGGTGACGATGACCCCGTGATGCGGCTCGGTATCACCGTGACGAAGAAGATTGGCAACGCCGTAGTCCGCAATCGCATGAAGCGCCGCTTTCGTGCGCTTGCACGTGAGCTCCTGCCGAAAGCGGGGATTGCCGGCGCCGATCATGTCCTGATCGGCCGCGCCGGCGGCGTCGAGCGCGGCTTTGCCGATCTCCGCGTCGAACTCGTCAAGGCGCTCAAGCGGATCAAGCGATGATCACCCGGCTCCTCATCCTGCTTGCAAAGGGCTGGCAGAGGGGCCCGTCACTGGTGTTGCCGCCCACCTGTCGCTATGTGCCCTCCTGTTCGGCCTATACGATCGAGGCTCTGACGCGCTATGGCGCGCTCAAAGGCGGTTGGCTTGGCCTTCGCCGGATATGCCGTTGTCACCCCTGGAGTGGCCACGGCTATGATCCGGTGCCGTAATAGACCTTAAGGGTTCTGGGAGTTTCTGTGGATAATCAGCGCAACATGATCCTCGCGATCGTCCTGTCGGCGATCGTGCTGTTCGGATGGACGGCGGTCAGCGAGAAGTTCTTCCCTGCCCCCAGGCCTGCGGTGTCGAAGGTTCAGGCCGCCACCGCGCTGCCGCAGCCCGGCGCCGATCCAGCGGCCGACGCCGCCGCTGCTGTCCGCAACCGGGCGATCGTGCTACGCGAAACGCCGCGTGTCGCGATCGATACGCCGCGCCTCGCCGGCTCGATCAACCTGAAGGGCGCGCGGATCGACGATCTCGTGCTCAAGACCTATTCGGAAACGATTGCGAAGGGCTCGCCTCCGGTCCGGCTGCTGTCGCCGGGCGGTTCGGCCGACGCCTATTATGCGGGCTTCGGCTGGACCGGTAACGGTGTCGACACGCCCGGCCCCAACAGCATCTGGACGGCGAACAGCTCCACGCTCACACCGGCCACCCCGATCACGCTCAGCTGGGCCAACGCTCAGGGCCTACGCTTCGAAACGAAGATCGCGGTCGACGCCGATTATATGTTCACGATCGCGCAGACTGTGGTCAATGGCGGCCCGGCGGCGGTTTCGGTGCGGCCTTATGGCTCGATCCTGCGCAACGGCGTCTCGAAGGATGTATCGAGCTGGACGAACCACACCGGCCCGATCGGCGTTTTCAACGACAGCGCGAATTACAAGGTCGATTTCGCGACCCTTGATGAAGCCGGCAAGGCCGGCACGCGCTTTGCCACCACCGGCGGCTGGCTTGGTTTCGGCGACAAATATTGGCTGACGGCGCTGGTGCCGTCGCCCGGCGCATCGATCGACGCTGCCTTCCTCTCCCCGTCCGCCGCCACCTATCAGGCGGTCCAGACCGGTCAGCCGGTTATCGCCACGCCGGGCAAGGCGGCGGTCGTCACTCAGTATTTCTTCGCCGGCGCGAAGGAAGTGAAGCTGCTCGACGGCTATGAAAAGCAGCTCGGTATCGCCCAGTTCGATCGCGCGATCGATTGGGGCTGGTTCTACTGGTTCGAACGGCCGATCTTCTGGGTCCTCGATCACATTTTCCGCCTCACCGGCAATTTCGGCGTGGCGATCATCCTGCTGACCTTCGTCATCCGCGGCCTGATGTTCCCGATCGCGCAGAAGCAGTTCCGCTCGATGGCGGGCATGCGCGTCGTCCAGCCCAAGATGAAGGAGCTGCAGGAACGCTACAAGGAGGATAAGCCCCGCCTTCAGCAGGAGATGCTCCAGCTGTACAAGGAGGAGAAGGTCAATCCGCTCGCGGGCTGCCTGCCCATCGTCGTCCAGATTCCGGTCTTCTATGCGCTGTACAAGGTACTGATGCTGACGATCGAGATGCGTCACCAGCCGTTTATCTTCTGGATCCGCGATCTTTCCGCGCCCGATCCGCTGCATATCCTCAATGGTTTCGGCCTGCTGAACTTCACGCCGCCCAGCTTCCTCGGCATCGGCGTGCTGGCGCTGCTGCTCGGCATTTCGATGTGGCTGCAGTTCCGGCTGAACCCGTCGCCGATGGACGATGCGCAGAAGCAGATCATGGGGCTGATGCCGTGGATCATGATGTTCGTGATGGCGCCGTTCGCGGCCGGCCTGCTGGTCTACTGGATCACATCGAACTTCCTGACGATCGCACAGCAGGCCTGGCTCTACAGCCGCCATCCCGCGTTGACGAAGAAGGTCGCGGCGGGCGCCGCGATGATCGACGTAACGCCGATCAACAAGACGTTGGAAGCACCTGCGCCAAAGGGCAAGCCGACCTCCAAGGCGGCACCCAAGCCGCGCGCCCAGCCTGCCTCGAAAAAGCCGACGCCGAAGAAGCCCACGCCGAAGTCGCCGTCTGGTGAGTGAGGAAACACCCCCCGAGGCGGCATTTCCCAACGAAGATCTGGCCGAGCCCGCGCGCAAATTGTTCGCCGGCCCGGTCACCTTCCTGAAGTCGGCGCCCAGCCTCAATTTCCTGCCCGATCCGGAAGTGCCGGAGATCGCTTTCGCCGGCCGCTCGAACGTCGGCAAATCGTCGCTGCTCAACAAGCTGACCAACCGCAATTCGCTCGCCCGCACCTCGAACACGCCGGGCCGCACGCAGGAGCTCAACTTCTTCGATGTCGGCGCGCCGGAAGAGGGGGCTCTGCCCGTCATGCGCCTCGTCGATATGCCCGGCTATGGCTTCGCCAAGGCTCCCAAGGATGTCGTCAAGAAATGGCGCATGCTGGTGAACGATTATCTGCGCGGACGTGTCGTGTTGAAACGCGCGCTGGTGCTGATCGATAGCCGCCACGGCATCAAGGATGTCGATCGCGAAGTGATGGACATGCTCGACAAGGCGGCGGTCACCTACCACCTCGTCCTCACCAAGGCGGACAAGATCAAGGCGAGCGAGCTGGCCAAGGTGACCGAAGAAACCGCTGCGGAGGGCCGCAAACATGTCGCGGCAAACACGCAGCTTATCGTGACCTCGGCGGAAAAGGACATGGGGATGGCGGAGCTGCGCGCGGCGGTGCTGGCGGCGATCAGCTACTGATATCCCGTCGTCCCGATCGCGGCAGGTGCCGCCCGAGTCGCGTGTTTCACCAGAGAAGATCGCCAATTCCAGCGCGGAAAATTGGCCGCGCTCGTCGGTTCGTGGTATCAGAATCGACGTTGCAGTAACGAATATGAATAAAATCAAGAAGTTGGGTTTGTCCCATTACGGGATCAAAAACACGCGCTGGGATGCGTGATTTTTGAGACATATTCTTGACGTTTCTGCTAATGCTCCGGTCCGCCGGTTTTCAGCCGGCGGACACGGGGGTGTATCGTGAAGAAGTTGCTTGCTTGTTTGTTTGTCGTTGCTGCGGCGGTGGGATCGGTACCCGCGAGCGCTCTGACCTATTCATCGCTGCTCGAATATAAGGGCGGTTTGAACGCGCCGGCTGGCTCATTTGGCAAGGTCACGCTGACCGAGTTGGCTGATGGCAAGACGGTCGATGTGGTGGTCACGCTGTTCGCTCCCCAGGTCGAATTCATCAACACGGGTGGTCCGCACAATCCTTTCGCCTTCAATTTGACCGGCGACTATCTTGTCACGCCCATCAACACGACCATCGGCACGAATCCCCAAGTGTTCACGGCCAGCGCGTATAGTGCGACGTCGTCCTATAACTCAACGCCATTCGGCGGTTTCACGAACATCCTCGGTTGCTGCAACAATAAAAACCCCGGGCATGATACCGATCTGCCGCCGCTTCACTTCACCGTTTCCAATGCTACTGGCCTCTCCGTCGTGGGTACTGGCGCGACCTATAGTAATACCGGCACTGTGCTCACCTTGGGCACCGGCCCTCGCTTCACGTCCAACAGCCTTGGTTCGTGGTTCGCGGCTGACGTCCGCACCACGACCGGCCAGACATTCAACATCGCGGCCACGACGATGACCGTTCCGGGCGGCGTTCCCGAGGCGAGCACCTGGTCGATGATCATCATTGGCTTCGGGTTCATGGGTGGAAGCATACGTCGCCGTGTCTCGAAGAGCCGCGCGACATTGGTGGGCGCCTGACGGTTTACGGCTGCGGTGACGCTGCCATTTTACCAAATCGTCTTGCGGCAGTTGCTCGCTCGGTCTTCGGTGGCTGAGCGCATCTGATCGATCGGCCAGGATCTGCCGTTCCAGGAAAATCTATCCATAACGCAGGATGATCTGTTCCGGCGCGCCTCGCTGTCGGGCCGCGCCGGTCAGGTCCAGACTGCGGGCGATGCCGCGATTTACGAATTACCGCAACAACGCTTGCGCATCCACCCGCCGCACATCGCTCATCATATCGAGATACGCCTCGAAATAGCCTTTGTGCGACGCTCCCACGATCGACAGCACCCGCGCGCCCGGCCTCGTCGCGAAAGTCGCGCGGATATTGGCGATCATCCGCAGGTTGCGCACCTCGCACCAGCCGACATATGGTGCGGCGGCAATTTCGCCTCGTCGTGCTGCTTGCCGTCGCTTGGCGCTATGCCTGTCCTGTTGCGCGACCCCGCGATCCACCTGATCAGCACATAAGCGCAATCGCGATTGCGCCGTAACGTCGCTAAGCTATCGCAAACTCATATCGCTTCAGGGAGACAGCCATGACGCTAAGGCTTTTCATCGGCAACAAGGTTTACAGCAGCTGGTCGATGCGCGGCTGGCTCGCCCTCAAGCAATCAGGGTTGCCTTTCGAGGAGCATGTCGCCTCGCTCTATGGCGAGGAGTGGGACGCGAGCCGCACAGCCCCTGAATTCGCGCCGTCGAACGGCAAGGTACCGATCCTGTGGGATGGCGATACCCCGGTGTGGGAAAGCCTCGCGATCATCGATTATCTGGCGGATAAGGTCGGCCGCGAGCGTTTCTGGCCCGCCGACGATGCCGCTCGTGCGCTGGCACGCTCGATGGCCTCCGAAATGCACGCCGGCTATCAGGCGCTTCGCAACGAGCACACGATGAACATCCGCCATGTCTATCCGCCCGCGCCGTTGCTCCCCGAGGTCGCGGAAAATGTCCAGCGTATCACCTCGCTCTGGGATCAGGCGCGCTCGCGCTTTGGCGAAGACGGCCTCTATCTGTTCGGTGCGTTCGGCGCGGCCGACATCATGTTCGCCCCCGTCGTCACCCGCTTCCGCACCTACTCGATACCACTCCCGGCGGCGGCGTCTGAATATTGCGCCGCGATCTGGGCGCATCCCTTCGTCGAGGAGTGGGCTGCGGGTGCGGCAGGCGAGCATTGGGTCATCGACAAGTTCGAGCGCGCGGCGGAAGGGGCGGTGTAAGGGCTGGCGGTCAGGCGCCCCTTACTCTTCCTTCTTTCGTCATCCCGGACCTGTTCCGGGATCCACCAGCCCGCACACACCACGCAAGAGACCGAACTCGCTGCCAGCCGCCAGGTGGATCTCGGTCCGCATCCGGGGTGACGGTTTAGCGAGCGGCTTACGCGCCCCTCAAAACCCCGACCCATCCTTGCGCGCATATCCGGTGCCATCGAAATGCAGATCCACATCCGGATAATGGCACGGCTGCACGGGCGGCCGCCCCACTGCGATATAGGCGCAGTCGCTCTCGCTCTCGTTGATCAGATGATGGCCATTCCCATCGCTCTTCGGAAAGGCCGCGATATCGCCGGGCCGCATCGGCGTTCGCCCGCCATCGTCCACCAGCACGGCCTGGCCGCTCAGCATCACGACCAGTTCATCTTCGCCCTCATGCCAGTGCCGGTGCGCGGAGGTGGCGCCGGGCTTCAGCACGACATGGCTCGCCCCGAAATCGGTCAGCGCCGTTGCCGGAGCAAGCCTGCGATACCAGCGCCCTGCCACCGCTGCAGCATGTTCGGGTGGATAGCCGGTCGCGTTGGTCTGCGGTATCGCGTCCAGATCGATCTTCGGCATCCGTACCATCCTCTCTTTGCAACCGCCACGCCCAAGGCTAGTCCCACCGGCATATGAGCACAATCGACCCCCTCGATCTGACGCAGCGCCTGATCGCCTGCCCAAGTGTCACGCCCGCCGATGCCGGCGCGATGGCGGTGATTGCGAACGCGCTGGTCGCCATCGGCTTCGCGGTTCATCGCTTCGCGGCGGGCGAGGCGCCCGACGGCCCGATCGAGAACCTCTTTGCGACACGCGGTAGCGGCGCGCCGCACTTCGCCTTCGCCGGCCATAGCGATGTCGTGCCGTCGGGCGATGGCTGGCACGGCGATCCGTTTGCTCCCGAATTGCGCGGCGATATCCTCTACGGGCGCGGCGCGGTCGATATGAAGGGCGCGATCGCCGCCTTCATCGCGGCGGCCGCGCGCGTTCCCGACCATAGCGGCACGCTCAGCCTTATCATCACCGGCGACGAGGAAGGGCCGGCCACCTTCGGCGCCGTCGCGCTGATCGACTGGATGAACGAACGCGGCATCCGCCCCGACATGTGCCTCGTCGGCGAGCCGACCTCGTCCGCGCGGCTCGGTGACATGATCAAGATCGGGCGGCGCGGGTCGGTCAATATCTGGATCGACAACCCAGGTACCCAGGGCCATGTCGCCTATCCTGTTCCCGCCGTGCCGCCAGCAGCAATCCACTTCACCAATGGCGGCCCCTGGTTCGTTGCCTGGCGCGATGTGTCTTTCGCCGACATATGGCTGCGTGAAGAAGCGCTGTATCTTCAGGGCGCACAATCTGCGCAAGCCGCAGAATAACCTCCAGGATTCGGGCCAGTAGCACTCTTATGTCCAACACCGACGTCATCAAGCTGCGCGGCCACAATATCGGCCTGGCGCATCCGATCTTCATGATCGCCGGCCCGTGCGTGATCGAAAGCGAGGCCATGACGATGGCGGTCGCCGAGCGGCTGCGCGGCATTGGCGAGCGGCTTGGCATATTGATCATCTTCAAAAGCTCGTTCGACAAGGCCAATCGCAGCTCGGGTAGTTCGTTTCGCGGGCCTGGCCTTGAAGAAGGGCTGCGCATTCTGGAGAAGGTACGCACCGAACTCGATATGGCGGTGCTCACCGACGTGCATGAGGTGCATCAGGTCAAGCCGGTCGCCGAAGTCGTCGATATGCTCCAGACGCCGGCGTTCCTTGCGCGGCAGACCGATCTGATCGAAGCGGTCGCCACCTGCGGCAAACCGGCGAACATCAAGAAGGGGCAGTTCATGGCCCCGGGCGACATGAAGCATGTCATTGCCAAGGGCCGTGAAGTGGCGGCACAGGCTGGACTCGCCCGCCCTGACCTTCTGGTCTGTGAGCGTGGCGCGAGCTTCGGCTACAATAATCTGGTGTCCGATATGCGCAGTCTCGCGATCATGCGCGAAACCGGCTGTCCGGTCGTGTTTGACGCGACCCATTCGGTGCAGCTGCCGGGCGGGCAGGGCACGACCAGCGGCGGGCAGCGCGAGTTCGTGCCGGTTCTCGCGCGGGCGGCGGTTGCCGTCGGCATTTCGGGAGTGTTCATGGAAACGCATCCCGATCCCGCCAACGCGAAGTCCGATGGCCCGAACGCCGTGCCGCTCGACGAATTTGAAAAGCTCGCTGCGATGCTTGTCCGGCTCGATAGCGTCGCCAAGCAACTCTGAAGGACTAGCCATGCGGCGGTTCGGTCACCTGGCTGTCGGCGGAGATCATCTTGTCGGGAAGGCTGTTGCCGGCAATTAAAGGACGGTGATTGGCGTTTGGGGGGCACCGCCCGGCACCACCCACAGCCTTCGCTTTCAAGCGCAAGCCGTTTCAGGGCGCAACTATGCGAGCATCAGGGTCTGTGACGAACCACCCTTGAACGGGTGGTTCTGGCGGACACGCCGGGATTCGAACCATGTTGGGCTTATTGAGTAAAAAGTCGATATAATATAGGTTTTTGTATATGGTGTGTTCGCCGACGTACGTCGTTGTGCCCGGAAAGCCAACTTGAAAGTAGGCATAGAAGTAGGCATAGATAGAGCCGACTTCGAACCGTTCAGGATCTCACGTGGCCCGCCCCCAAAACATCCTCACCGTCCGCAAGATCGCAGCGACCAAGAAAGCTGGCCGTTATGGCGACGGCGGGGGCCTCTATCTGCGCGTGACGGAATCCGGCAGCCAGTCGTGGAGCTTCATGGCGGCGGTAAACGGCAAGCGTGTTGAAATTGGGCTGGGCTCGACGAAGGCGCTACCATTGGCGACGGCCAGATCGATTGCCGGCAATATGCGCGAGGCAATCGCCATCGGCAGCGATCCCCGCTTAGTCATCGCCCCTAAGCTCGCCCCCGAAATCGTCACATTCGGCAAATTCGCTGAAGAGTATATTTCAAGTGTCGAAAGCGGCTGGAAAAATCCGACCCACCGTCAGCAATGGCGTAACTCACTGCGCGACCATGCCAAGCTACTGATGGACAAGCCGGTCGCAGACATCAACACTGACGACGTGCTGGCGGTGCTCAAGCCGATTTGGATGAGAATACCAGAAACGGCGGATCGCGTCCGTGGCCGTATCGAGAGAATATTGGCTGCCGGAAAAGCCAGAGGTATCCGGTCGGCAGATGCCGCCAATCCAGCCCAGCTGCGCGGTCATCTTGATATCTTGTTGCCCCGACAGCCAAAGCTGTCGCGTGGCCACCATGCCGCCCTACCTTACAAGGATGCGCCAACCTTCTTTGCTGAACTCACTGGTCGCGTGGCACTTACTGCTCGCTGCCTGGAGTTCACCATACTGACGGCCGCTCGATCGGGAGAGGCGCTTGGCGCCGATTGGAGCGAGATCGATTTTGCTGCGCAGCTTTGGCGCGTGCCGGCGGAACGGATGAAGGCGGGTGTTGCGCATATTGTGCCACTGTCCACCACGGCGATCGATCTTCTCAACAAAATGCGAGGCGATGAAGAAAAGCCGACGGGACGGATTTTCGCCGTGTCGGGTGCTCAACGCAGCAACATGGCGATGGCGATGCTCCTGCGTCGGATGAAATACTCTAACATCACAACGCACGGCTTTCGGTCGACATTTCGCGATTGGGCGGGGGACTGTACCGAATATCCCAAAGATCTCATCGAGACGGCATTGGCGCATACCATTCAAAACCAAGCAGAAGCAGCCTATCGCCGCGAGAAAGCCATCGAACGCAGGCGCCCGTTGATGCAGGCATGGGCCAATTTTCTCACCGCATCAAATGTCGCTAAATAGGTAAGTAATTGACATTCCTTGTGAAATGGCGTAACATGTAAAAATGGCGCAAAGCTTTCGCAGCGTCATTTCACAACATCGCAAGGAATGCCTATGCCAGGCTCAGCCAAAGTCTTGGCGGGGACTGACGTGCGTCGCTTGTTACGCCACGTTGGTCGAAGCCGTTATCCACCACGCAACCGCGTAATTGTCCTGCTCAGCTTCAAAGCCGGCCTTCGGGCAGCAGAAATCGCAGGCCTCAGTTGGCCCATGGTCCTCAAGCCCGGCGGCGGTGTCGGTAGTCAGCTCAATGTAGCAAGCTCGATTGCCAAAGGCGGGAG